>ERZ1674165.21-NODE-21-length-31713-cov-8.624834_pt1 | contig 31713 bp, 40 predicted proteins | sample MGYA00581302_ERZ1674165 | MGnify/ENA primary metagenome ERZ1674165 (study PRJEB41354, sample SAMEA4873305) | human saliva metagenome | biome: human-associated habitat [ENVO:00009003]; feature: mouth environment [ENVO:08000002]; material: saliva material... | reverse complement strand
CCGCGCGGCCATCGAGGCGGGCTTGGAGACGGTGCCGGTGCGTATCGTCGACGTAGCGAACGACCTGGACCGCATCGGCCTGCAGCTCACCGAGAATGACGAGCATGCGCACACGTCGACTGTTGATCGTGCGCGCGCCATTAACCAGCTGGTCCTGATGGGGCTCCCGGCCTCCGAGCTGCGCAAGCGCGGCGTGAAGGCCAGCGAGGCAACGTTGGCCCGCCGCGTCGCTAACGCCTCTCAGGAGGTCGCAGACCTTGGGGAGTCGGCGAACCTCGGCCTTGATGATCTCGCGAAGATCGCTGAGGCTGAGGCTGACCTCCCCGAGGACATCGCGGGCATGGCCGTGGAGGAGATTCGACAGGCTCCCGGCAAGATCGATCATGTTCTCGAGCGCGCCCGTGATGAGGCGCGCCGCCGCCAGGTCTATGAGGACGAGGTCCTCGACCTGCGCCAGCAGGGTATCCACGTCATTACAGCTGACGATTTCTATGACGGTTTCCCGAAGACCAACCAGTACCTGTGGAATTTGGTCGATGAATACGGCAACACGGTTGAACCGCATGACAACTGCCCCGGCAGTGCAGCGTATGTCTCGGTGATCGGCTCGGGCGAGTACACGAGCGCGCAGACGCGCTTCGTCTGCTTGGACTACTCGGCGCATGGGCACTTCACCCGTGAAGATAGAGCACGGACCACGCAGGAAGTCGATCGCGCAGCGACTATCGAGGCGAACCGTCAGGCGGCTCAGGAAGGCGAAGTGCGCCGCGCCTGGATTAAGGACGTGCTTTTCAAGCGGCCGCTGCCGAAGGACGTGGCGCTCCTGGAAATGCCGGTTATCTACAACCACTCCCAGGTGTCCGACGCATCGCAGGGCAAGGGCCGTGCGTTGATCGGCTTCGATGACTTGAGTTTCGGGCTCACGATGTCGGCCGCGCAGGCTGCTAAGGCGCGCCTCGCCTGGTGCATCGGTGTCCTCGAGGGCGGCATGGGCCGTGATTACTGGCACAGCCCCAACGGTGAGCGCTTTGACGCCTTAGTGCATCTCTACCTGCGATCCCTGGAGAGGTGGGGCTACCCCCTTGGCGAGGGTGAGGAGACCTTCTGCGAGAAGGTCGAGGCAGCCCCCGAGATTCTCACATGGACACTACCGCGTGAGGAGACACTCCGATGACTGACGAAGCGTCAACGATGGTGGTCGTGGCTCGGGCGGCCTTGGAGGGGGCGCTGCGAGCAGCCCTGCCGCACGTGGCGCGCCGGATTCCCGAGGATGCCCCGGACAATGGCGCGGGCCTGATGCGCCTGGCCGTCGTCCAGGATTGCGTGATGGTGCTTGCGGTCGCGATTGATCGCAAGCGCGCGATCGCGGTGCGGTTCACCGTTTTGGACGGGGATAGCTACAGCGATGGTGTGAAGTCGATGTGGCTGCGCCGCTCTGCTGTTGAGGCGTTGGCGACGTTCCTCGCGGGGTCTCCCGTCGAGCGGGTGAGCCTCCTCCTCGATGAGAGGGAGGGCATCACTGTCCAGGAGACGGGCGTCCTGTATGGGCCTCAGATGGCGCGTGTTGCCCCGGCTGCGGAGCCGATGGATGAGGACCGCGTCGACGCAGCGCGCCTCCTGCTGGATGGAGCGCATGGAGTCCTCTATCAGGATGCGGCCGTGGAGATGGACCCTGCGGTCGTCCGCACGTTCGCGGCGTCGGCGGCGGCCTGGCAGATTCCTCTGCGTGTCCGCGTCGGTGATGGCTACGGGCGGTCCTCGTTCATCTGGGGCACTGATGCGTGCCTCGGGTGGTCCGCTGGATCAGTGCTGCTTCAGGCCCCTGTGACGGGTGAACTCCTGTACGACGGGCCGTCAATCCCATACCTGGAGAATGCACTGCTTCCACCTGTGCCCATGGGGAGCGTTAGTGAACCAGCGGGGCTGCGAGTCTACGAAGGTGGGGAGGACTCGTGAACAACGACAACACCGTGTTCAGCGCGCTCGAAGACGCTGTGTCTGCCCTGGTCGCAGAAAAGCACGGGCCGGACTGCGTGGTGGGGTCTTGGGTCCTCGTCGCGGAGAGCATCGCCCCGGAGGATGGCAAGGACAGGAGCGCGTGGCTGTGTGAAGGCCAGGGATCGCCTCTGTCGCGGCGCGGCCTCGTCGAGTGCGCACGCGACATGTACGCGCGCTCAGTGAGGAGGTTCGGCGATGACTGAAGAGGAACTCATCAAGATCGAGTGCGCGAATCACGTCCGTGCCGTTGAGCGCGAGCTGTCCAGGGTTCAGGCGCATGCGATCAAAACGGCGTCCGAGCTGATCGACGCTGGTGCTGACATCGCTGAGAAGTACGCGCAGACGCCTGAGCAGCGGATGAGCATCCGCAGGACCATCGGGGCTGTCGTTGACGAGCTCATCGACGGACTTTACCCGAAGGCAGGAGGAGAACGCGATGAATGACGCTGCCATTGCCCCGCTGTGGGAGATCGGCCCCTTCGATCTGCCCCAGGCGGACATGCTTTCGCTCAACGGCCGAGCCGACCGCCGCACTCTGTCCCCGCGGATTCGGACCCTGCGCATGCAGGCCCGCGTGATGGCCCGCGCGGCACACTGTCCGACCTTCATGCGAGCGCGACTCGTCGCGTGGGTTCGTTTCCCGGACGGCCGCCGCCGCGACCTCCACAACTACATGCCCACCCTCAAAGCACTCGTGGACGGCCTCGTGGACGCCGGACTGCTCCCAGACGACGATGCGCGTCACCTGCAGGGGCCGGACATGCGCCTCGACCCCCGTCACACCAGCAAGCGCATGGGCATCCCCATGTGCTCCATCCGATTCACCGTCATGCCCTACGAAGAAAACGAGGAAGACCAATGAGCGGCGAAACACTCGTCACCCTCGTCGGTAACCTGACCGCCGACCCCACACTCCGCTGGACACAGTCCGGCTCCGCCGTCGCTGACTTCACGGTGGCCTCCACCCCGCGAACCTACGACCGCAACGCCGGCGAATGGCGCGACGGAGACCCCCTCTTCATGCGCTGCTCCGTGTGGCGCGATGTCGCCGAGAACGTCGCCGAGTCCCTCCGCAAGGGCATGCGCGTCATCGTCGTCGGACGCCTCACCCAGCGCTCCTACGAAACACAGCAGGGCGAGCGTCGCACGGTCGTTGAGCTGCAGGTCGACGAGGTCGGCCCCTCCCTACGCCGAGCACGCGCACAGGTCACCAGGCACCCCGCAGCCGACGGCGGGGCAGGATACCCGCCCCCGCCTCCACCTGCGTCCCCTCAGCCCGCCCAGACAACGCAGCAGGCCCCGCAGGCAACACAGCAGCCCGCGCCCCGCCAGATCGTCCAAGATGACCCCTGGGCACGCCAACCCCAGCAGGAACCCGTCTGGGAACCCCCGTTCTGATGGCCACCGCTCACGAGCGCACAGGCTGGGGAATCAACACCGCCGACCCCGACGAGAACCCACGGCGCTGCCCCAAATGCGAGACCCCGATACTCCCGGGCCGCGCCCTCTGTCACCCCTGTTACGTCCGAGCCGAGCAACAACGCCGTGCCTTCACGGAGCGAGCTTGGATGACCAGGAACTACCCGAACTACAGGCCCCGCAGCCTGTTCCCCGAAGACTACGACCAAGAGGAGGTGACCAGATGACCTGCAACGACTGGACGCCCCGCGTGTGCGACTCATGCGGCGGCGCAATCAACCCCGTCACCGGCGAATGCCGGTGCTCAGACTAGAAAGCGACACACATGTTCTTCCAACTTGGAGACGAGCTCCGGGGCAACCCGAAGATTCAACGCCTCGCCCGCCGCGCCATGACCGGGGACCTCAGCGGCCTCGCCGCACTCGGCATGTGGGCGCTCGCGGGGACGGCCTGCCAGCAGGCGCTGACCGATGGAGTGATTGCGGTTGAGACGCTCGTCTCGGACACGCTCAATCTTGAAGTGGCGACTCAGCTGGCGGGGATGCTCGTCGAAGAGGGCCTGTGGCATGCGCCTGGACACTCGTGCGAACGCTGCGTGCAGCCGCCGCAGGGGTCGTTCATCTTCCATGACTGGTTTGATCTGCGCTACGACCGTGGCGAGGATGTGCGAGTCACGAGGGGAAAGCGTGCGGAGCTGAAAAACCGGAAGATCACAGATGCTGTGTGGCTGCGCGATCGCGTCGGCGGTGTCGAGCGCGGCGGCAACATGGTTGCCCCGTGCAGATACTGCGGGACGAAGGTGCAGCGCAAGGACCGCAGCACGTGGCAGTACGACCACGTTGAGCCGACCAAGTACATTGGCGCGGCCAACATCGTGATCGCATGCACGGACTGCAACAAGCAGAAGCAGCAGCGCACGCCTGCCGAGGCGGGCATGGTGCTTCATCGCCCTGGGTGGATGCCCGGGCAGGCGGACTGGTCAGCGCCTCCGAAGAGCGCTGAGCGGAACACGGTCGAGGACACGCCGCGTCGCGGCGGAGCTGTCATGGTCGAAGCCGGGAGGGACGCGAATCCCGTCGAGGGGACGCCCTCGGGTCAGGTCGAATCCTCCCTCCCTTGGAATCCCAGCAGCACCGCCGCCGGTACGGACGTTGATCTCCCGGACGCTCACGCGCTCGACTGGGGGCAGGCAGCAGGCGAGGGAGGCGAGGATCCCGTCGAGGCTAACGTCTCGGGTCAGGTCGAACCCGCCCCCAGCTTGCGCCGCGCAAACCCTCTCCGACCTGCGACGGCACCTGCGGCAGCCGCAGCGGCAGCCGCGACGGCAACAAATCCTGCCGCAGCGGCAGCCGCAGCGCAGGAAAATCTTGCCGCAGCGGCAGCAAAGCGGGTGTCTACGCGCGCACGCGCGTGTCAGGGCAGGGAGGGGCAGGGCAGGGAACTAGATAGGGAAGGGTCTGGCTGGGAGACTGGCGGGGCCGGGCAGGGTGAGCCTGCCTCACCTCGCAGGCGTAGGCCACGGCGCAAACGTCAGGTGAGAAATCTTGGCGCTTCCCCTGAAGGGTCTCAGCCCATGCCCAACCCCTCATCTGCTGGTCTGGCGGGGGAGGCTCCTAGCCCACAGGTGGGTGGGCAGTGGGGGTCGCCCTGGTACCAGTGGCGAGGTCGTCCCCCGGTGGACGATGAGGCCGTGTGTCCGATCCATGGGGCCGACGTGCCCTGCCGATACTGCCTCGAGGGGGAGCCATGCTGAACCGCGTGTGCTCATCCGGGTGTGCATCACCTGGTGAGCATCTTCCTGACTGCCAGGATGACTCATGCCGGGGCTGCGCCCCGAGTCCGGCTTACGTCGGTGTCTTGTGCGCCCGCTGCTGGGGGAGACTCCAAGCCGTCGTGCGCACGATGCCGGCACTCGTCGACGAGCTGATGAGCGGGGACGACGCGCCCTCGGCGGTCTCATCCTCTGGCGGTGGTCGCCCGCCTGGCTCGTCCTCGCTGTACCCGCAGCAGCGAGCAGCGGCCGACGAGCTCGCGGCGGCGCTGGCCTCGTGGTGTATCCAGGCAGGCGAGCATATCGGCGTGGAGGCTCCTAGGCCGTCCGGCCTGTGGTGGTCTGCTCCTGGTCGCAAGATCGACTCGGAGACGGGCGAGGCGTACCTCGTGGAGGCAGAGCCGGTCGGCATCCGGTCTGCCTCGGCGCTGACTGAGCTCGTGCGATGGATTGACCCGCTGCTCGACCGTGTCGCGGCCGCACCGTGGGCGCCAGAGATGCTTGCCGACCTGGCCAGGCTCGACGCAGGCGCACGCGCAAGGTGGGCAGTCGAGGAACCAGAGCGGCGCGTACAGGACATCGCCTGCCCGTCGTGCAACGCCTACTCGCTCGTGGTCACGCCCGTCCGAGTCGTCGGCGGGCAAGAACAGGTAACCTGCTCGCGCATCTCCTGCGGGCGCGTCCTGTCCTCCCAGGACTGGGAACGCCTGCGCGCCTGGTCAGTCCTGGTCGCTCGCATGTCAGCAAAGACCGAGGAGACCTCGGCATGATCGTCGCGGGGGAGGAGTGGGAACGACAGTGCGATGTGCCGAAACATGTCCCCGGCCTCCCCGCGTCAACGGTCCGGGTGTGGGCGGCGGCAGGCCGGGTGCGGTCGGTCAAGGTCGGCGGCTCCGTATGGGTAGCAGTCGAGGACGTGATAGCGGCTGCGGCCTCGTCACGCCGCCGCTGCACGACACGACACGCGAACCAGGTGAAGGTTGATTGACAGCAGCGCAGGGCAGTTGTAACATTCGTGCCAACGGCAGAAGTGTCGAACAAGCCCCGAGGCGGATACCCGTCCGGGGCTTTCACGTACCTGCCGACACGGCGGAGCTCCGAGAGGATGAAGCGTCATGGCGTGGTCATCGAGCGATCGTGCATCGCGGCTCCCGCCTGACTGGGACGAGCGCCGCGCCTTCGTCCGAGCCCGCGCAGGCGGCAGGTGCGAAGCGCTCCTGCATGACGGGACACGCTGCCCTGCAGCTGGTGCCGAGTGCGACCACATCACACCTGGTGACGATCATCGAGCGACGAACTTGCAGTGGTTGTGCTCGTGGCATCACAAGCGCAAGACTCAGCGAGAAGCCGCGGCCGCATTAGCCGCAGAGCGGGCACGAAACGCACCACGCAAGCGCAAGCATCCCGGCCTCATCGACTAGACCCCCACCAGGGACCCCCTCCCCACCCAACTCAGACACCGTCAAGAGCTGTCGGTTTTTGTTTGTACGGGTCTGGGGAAATTACAACTACCCACAAGCGTTGAACTAGCAACGCAAATGCCGGGTGGCGGGGTAAGGGCGTAGGTGAATTTAGAGGGGTGCCAGAGTGCCGTCCTGGTACACATTCTCCGTGACGGTGATGTATCGCCCCTGCGAATAGAACTCGATCCGCTGCCCACGCCACATGCGCTTGAAGCCGCGCTGAGGGACGGCCGTCCCCCAGATGTGCAGCCCACGCCCAGATGGTGAGACCTCGACGTAGGAGCCTTCGTAGTACGCGAGAAGAGCGCGAGCGGCCTCGTTGGGGATGCCATGCTCATCGAGGCACCCGTCGAGGTCGATACAACCAATGCCATCCCCGAGGACGAACCCCAGGGGAGCGCCAGTCGCGCTCGCGGCCGCGTGAGTGCTCCACGTGCTCGGGTCAGTGACAGATGCCCAGTGCCCCGTGCGTGAGCACAGCGGGCGCTTGTCGATGTGATTGACCCATCGGGGGCGGCTGGTGAGCTCGACGGGCAGGCCTCGTGGGGCTTGCATCTGCGCGGCGCGGTGGTGAGCGACTCGGCATCGGGCCGAGCAAAAGCGCGCGTCCACTCGCGCCCATTGTTTGAGCGGAGCCGAGCAGTGTTCGCATGTCCTCACGCCTCCTATTGTAACGGATAAAGCGTTGATATTCTGCGGATTGGAGGGGTAGTTATGGCTGGACGTGGCCCCGCGCCAAAGCCGAAGGGCTCGCGAGCTCGACGGAACAAAGACCCCCAAATCCTGCGTATCATCACGGCACAGCCAGTCAAGCAGCCCTCGCTGCCGGTCATCGAGCAAGTCGTGCTCGACGAGAACGGCAAACCGAGGAAGAAGCGCTTCACGTGGCCGACGATGACTCGCCGCTGGTGGAAGATGTGGGGAGAATCCCCACTCAGTGCGGAGTACACCGAGACTGACTGGTCATTCCTCCTCGACACCGCTTACCTGCATGCCCTGTACTGGAAGGGCGATTTCCGCCAGGCCGCTGAACTCAGGCTGCGTGTCGCGAAGTTCGGTGCAACCCCCGAGGATCGTGCCAGGTTGCGGATTCAGTTCGCGGTGGCCGATAACCTCGAAGACGACGCCGACAGCGCCATTGATGATGTGGCGCCCGTTTCTGCGCGGGCGCGCAGACGGCAGAAGAAGCTGAGGGCGGTGTAGCGTGCCCTGGCAACCGATCGACGAGGACGACGAGTTCCCGACGCTCGGCTACGACGTTGCGGACTGGATGATGGAGTTCCTCCTCATGCCAGACCGTGACGAGGACAGTGAGGAACACATCCCGTTCGTGCCCACGCAGGAACAGATTGAATTCCTAGCGAGGCTGTACGAGCTGGACCCGGACACGGGCCGTCGCGTCAAGCAGCGCGCGGTGCTGTCGCGTCCGCGTGGGTGGGGCAAGAGCCCGTTTATCGCGGCGATCTGCTGCGCCGAAGCGATGGCCCCCGTTCTGTGTGACGGGTGGGATGCTGAGGGGCAGCCGGTCGGTGTGCCGTGGTCGACGCGGCGCACGCCTATCGTGCAGGTCACGGCGACCACCGACGACCAGACGGCGAACACTTGGGACCCGTTGCTCGAAATGCTGCGTGGCTCTCCCGCCGAGTCGGAGTACGGCCTCGACCCGATGGACAGCTTCGTTGCCCTGCGTCGCGGCCGCATCGAGAAACGAACATCCTCGGCGACCTCCGTCAAGGGTGCGAAGGCCGTTATGGCTGTTATGGACCAGACGGAGACGTGGTTGCCGTCGAACGGCGGCCCGAAGCTGGCGAAAACGTTGCGCTCGAACGCCGACAAACTCGGGGGGCTCACAATCGAGACCCCCAACGCCTACACGATCGGCGAACGCTCGGTCGCGGAAACGACGGCGAGATTCTACGAGCTGATCCAGGCAGGCAAGGTCAAGCCCGAAGCCGCTCGGGGCCTGTACTACGACCACCGTGAGGCCCCGCTGGACACCGACATCTCGGACCGTGAATCGCTCATCAACGGTCTGCGCATCGCCTACGGAGACTCGGCAGCAGACCCCAGGGGATGCGCCATCCACGAGCCCGAGTGCGAACCCGGATGGGTGGACCTGGAACGTATCGCGGATAGCTTCTGGCACCCGGATAACGATCCCGCAGGGATGTGCTCGGACTTCCTCAACCAAATCACCTCGGCGTCGGACGCATGGCTCACGATGCCCGAGCTGCGAGCCATCGAAGACCACACGAAGCAGATCAGCTCCACCGAGCCGATCACGCTCGGCTTCGACGGCTCCGAAGGCCGGAAGATCGGCATAGCGGATGCAACGGTCCTGATCGGCTACTCGGTGACGCAACGGCACCTGTTCAAGGTCGGGATTTGGAGCCAGCCAGACGGCCCCGCAGGCGAAGGCTGGCAGCCGCCCCGCCTCGAAGTCGAGCAGACCGTGCGCGACGCTTTCGAGCGGTTCAATGTGGTGGGGTTCTACGCGGACCCATCGGCGGGATGGGCTCAGGACGTGAAGGGCTGGGAGGCACGCTACTCGCGCCGCCTACGCGCCAAGATCAGCGCATCTGAGCCGATCCGGTATCCGCAGCGCAACGTTGCCAAGACCTGCGAGAACTTCGCGCAGCTCTTGTCTGCGATCCACCAGGGCCTCGTTACCTACGACGGTGACCCGACAATGACGGCGCACCTGCTCAATGCCCGCAAGTCGCCCAGGCAATCGGGCTACGTCCTCGTCAAACCTGCGGACGACCAGGACTACTCGAAGATTGACGCCGCCTGGGGCGCCATGTTCGCCTACACGGCCGGACTCGACGCCGTCGGCAAGGGCGCAGCCAAGCAAACCAGCCGCCGCGCACCGAGGCGGCTCTACTAACACGCACTGGGGGAGGAGGCCCCACCTCATGACGAAAACGCCCGAGGAATGGCTCGCCTACCTCACCGCAAAGATGGACAAGGAGCGTCCGCGAACGGACCTCCTACGCTCATACACCAACGGATCATCTCCCCTGCCGGAGATGGGCCCTAATCTCGCAAAGGCATGGCTGAAGTTCCAGAGGCGTGCGCGCACCAACCCCGGCAAACTCGTCGTGTCCGCGCTCGCGGATCGACTCATCCCCAACGGGGTGACAGTCGGAGCCAGCGAGGACAGCCCCGCAGCTCAGGCGGCCGCGCGCATCTGGCGCGACAACCGCCTCAAAGTGGTCTTCGCGGACGCAATCTGGGACGCGGCCACCCTCGGCCACGGCTACCTCCTGGTCACCCAGGACGAAGACGGCCGAGCATGCGTGACCTATGAGCGGCCGGAACACATGTACGTCGAATCGGACCCGGTCAAGCCCTGGCGCGCGCTCGCGGCAATGAAGGTCTGGCGAGACCAGGCGGCCGGCCTCGACCACCTCGTGATGTGGACGCCGGGCCTACGCATGTCCTACACGCGATCGGCCTACGACAAGTCGCGGCAACTGATCTCCCGTGTGTCCGGGGACTGGCGACTCGACCTCGGTGGCGTCCAGCCCTTCGAGGGAGCGCCCCCGGTCGTGGTCCTCGAGAACAGGCACAGCATGGGCGAGTTCGAGCACGTGCTCGACCTCATCGACCGCATCAACTGGCAGACCCTGCAGCGCTTGGTCATTATCTCGATGCAGGCCTTCCGACAGCGGGCACTGAAGTCTTCTGAAGGATCGGCCGGCCTACCAGCCGAGGACGAATCCGGGAACGCGATCGACTACCAGGCGATCTTCGAACCCTCACCCGCAGCCCTATGGGAGCTGCCCCCGGGCGTGGAAATCTGGGAATCGTCCCAGACGCAGATCACGGAAATCTTGAACGCGACCAAGGACGACTGGCGCGAATTGGCAGCCGAGACCGCAACACCTCTCTCGATCATGCTCCCCGACTCCGCGAACCAGTCGGCGGCGGGAGCTGAGCAACCCCAGAAGGCACTCCTCTCCAAGGCAGGCGACAGGATCGAGCGCTTCAAGCCCGCGCTCGCCTACCTCATCGTCAAGGCACTCGCGGTCGAGGGATACACGCTGGACGAGACGGAGACCGTGGAGGTCCTGTTCGTCCCGCCGCACGCTGTCTCCCTCACCGAGAAATACGCTGCGGCCGTCCAAGCGCGCAATGCCGGCGAAGCGCTCGAAACCATTCAGCGCAACATCCTCGGCTACAGCCCCGAGCAGATTGCACAGGATAAGCAGCGCCGTGCTGAGGAACAGATTGCGTTGGCATTCGCGCTCCAAGACAAGCCGCAGCTGACAGATGAGGCTGCAACCCCGGGTACGGGGGGGAGACCCAGCGGACCTGAAACTCAGGTTTGACGCCCTCGGCACGGCGATCCGCGCCGGCGTCGCTCCTGAATCAGCGTCGGAGGTTGTCGGCCTCGACGGAATCCGATTCACGGGCGCCGTCCCCGTCGCGCTCAGGCTCCCAGAGACACAGTCAGCGACACTCGAGGAGAAGTAACGATGGCGGACCTGGACTCGCTCAACCGCCTCACTGAGGCCTATGACAGCCAGGTCCACGCAATCCGACAGCAGATCACCGCCTTCGGGCAGGCCTACTGGGACTCACTCCCACACTACAGGACCAGCGCCGTCGAGGACATGATCCAAGCGATCACCCCCAGAGTGACCGCAGGCCAGCTCCGCATAGCCGACCTGACCCGCGCATACCTCGCCCAGTGCGCCCGCGAGCTCGGTTGGAAGGTCGTTCTCCCGTCCATCGACCAGGACGAGATACGCGGCGCTCGCGGCGTAGACCCGCGCGTCGTCTACCGTCGCCCAGCCGTCGACGTGTACACCGCGCTCGCGGCTGGCAAGCCTCTGCCGCAGGCTGCGGCTGAGGGGCGACTGCGGCTCACGCAGTTGATCGGTGGGGACATGCAGCTGGCGAAGGTGCATGCGTCTCGTCAGTCGATGCGGGGCTACCCGGAGGAGGGGCAGTTCTATCGGCGTGTCCTCACGGGGCGAGAGAACTGCGCCTTGTGTGTGGTCGCGTCGACGCAGCGCTATTACCGTGGTGACCTGCTGCCGATTCACCCGGGGTGTGACTGCGATGTGCAACCTCTTCCTCCGGGCCTGGCGGTCAATCAGGTGATTGATGAGGGCCTGCTCGAACAAGTCCACCAGATCACGGCGGACCGCCTCGGTGTCTCTGACCGGGGTGGGCGCACGCCGGATTATCGGAAGCTCCTGACGGTCAGTGAACACGGCGAGTATGGGCCAACGCTGTCGTGGTCGCAGCCCAAGGCCAAGCCTAAGACCAAGGCGGGGGAGGCCGAGCCTCCTAAGCCGCCCAAGCCCCCGAAGAAGACCACGGCACAACCGCCGGATGACTCCGATCGTTTAAAGCGCCTGATGAGCGTTCCTGCCGAAAAATGGCATAAGACGCTTCAGTATGAGGGTGGGGACGTGACAGGGATTCCCGGAGAATTCCGGTATCCGGGGCATGGGGACGGACGGGTGTTCATCCCGGCTATTTCGGTCAGAGAAGCACCCAGTGAGCATGAGGTGCTCACGGCGCTGCGCCTCGCGGAAGAGGGAATGGACGTGCTGTTCCGCATAGATTCGCGCAAAAAAGGCGCGAAGAACCCAGACGCGGAAATGAATCAGCAGGTCTGGGAGTTCAAAGCACCCACGGGGGAAGGCAAGAACACCGTCGATTCGCAGATGAAGCGAGCGGGGAAACAGACTGAACGCCTGGTCCTCGATCTACGCCGTAGCGAACTCGACGATAAGAAATCGATCCGGGATGTCCGGCAAGGTATGCAGGGTCGTCATCTTACCCAAGTGATTGTCATAGATCATGCAGGAAATATTGTCCACATTCCGTGAGTGTGCTATCCTAGCGGTGAGGACACCCCGGCAGCCCCTTCGGGCAGCCCAGGTGTCCTTTTCACATAATGCTCAAACTAGCCGACCTCGGACGTAATGCCTGGGTCGGTTTTTTGATACCCAACCAGCCCCCAGCCGTAACGGTGTGGGGGCTTTCGTGTACCCGGAATGGGAGGAATCACCATGAAGAACCACCTGAAGCACCGTCCTTACCTTCGCTTCGTCGACGCCCCGTCCGCAGAAACGGGAGGGGACGCGCCGGCCGCGCAGGAAACCCCCGCAGCCGCTGAGGATACAGCCCAGCAGGTTGACTGGGAGGCTGAGGCCCGGAAGTGGAAGGAATTGTCCCGCAAGAATGAGTCTCGGATGAAGGAGAACGCCGAAAAGGCGCGCTTATACGACGAGGCTCAGGAGCAGGGCAAGTCCGAGCTGCAGAAGGCTCAGGAAGCGGCAGCGAAGGCTGAGGCGCGAGCTGCGGCGATGGAGGCCGAGGCGATGCGAGCTAAGGTCGCGGCAGCGACGGGCGTGGACGCAGACCTGCTGTCTGGCTCGTCAGAGGAGGAGCTGAGGGCATCTGCTGAGCGTCTCCTCGCCTGGCGAGGCGCGCAGGTCCCCAAGGGTGCTCCCGCGACGGACGCGGGAGTTCGTGGTGACGAGATCAGGGCTGCCAGACAGCTCACCCGGGAAGACCTCAAGAAGATGTCTCCCGCAGAGATCATCAAGGCCCGCCAGGACGGGCAACTGAACAACATCATGGGCATCGCATAAGCGAGCCGAGAAAGGACACACAATGACTCTCACGCATTTCATTCCGGAACTGTGGTCGGCCAGCATCCTCGAGAACTTCCGCCGTGACACGGTGCTCGTCGGGATGGCCAACCGCGAATACGAGAAGGCCTTCACCGCGGGCTCGAAGATTCACATCCCCGGCATCGTCGATGTGAAGGTCAAGGACTACAAGACCGGCGCGGTGACTGCGTCCGGCGGCACTAAGGTTCCGCGCACGACCGTCCCCGATGCCGTGGAGTCCACGGGCATCGAGATCACCATTGACCAGGAGAAGAGCTTCGACTTCCTGGTCGACGACATCGACGCAGCGCAGGCGAACCAGTCTCTCGACGCCTACACCAAGTCGGCGGCGGCCGCGCTCGTTGAGGACGCGGAGACCTTCCTGACCGCGATGCTGACCTCCAAGGGAACGGCGGTCACGGGCATCGCGAACCCGACGAACTGGGAGACGGCATACGCCGCAATCCTGAAGCTGCGCGGCAAGCTCTCGGCCGAGAAGGTCCCCGCCATGGACCGCGTCCTCCTGATCAACGCCGCATTCGAGGAGTTCCTCCTCTCTGACGGTTCGAAGCTCACCAGCTTCGACAAGTCGAACATGACGGACGGCCTCCGCGAGGCAACGATCGGTCGTCTCCTGGGCTTCGACGTGGTCACGAGCCCCTGGCTCGATAACACGAAGCCGATGGCCGTCGCCTTCCACAAGCCGTCCGTGGCCTACGTGTCCCAGGTCGAGAAGACCGAGTCGATGCGTGCCGAGCAGACCTTCGCGGACCGTGTTCGCGGTCTGCACGTCTACGGCGGCGCAGTCCTGCGCCCCAAGGCGATCCAGGTCTTCAAGGCGGCATGATGCAGGTCAAGGGAGAAAACGGGATCACGTTCGCGCTCGCGGACGAGGTCGCCACGGCAATGATCACGGCAGGCATCCTCGAGGAGGTCACCTCCGATGAGGACGCGCTGCCCACTGAGGCCTCGCCTTCCAGTGAAGACATGCCGGCCGACGAAGGCGACACTGCTGAGGAGACTTCGAAGAAGTCCAAGAAGTAGGAGGGACGATGCCTGTTCCGCTGGTAACTGTCGAGGACATCGAGGCCGCTCTCGGCCGACCCCTCACAGACTCGGAGTCGGCGCGGGCAACGTTCATCGCTGACAAACTCGGAGAAGCCTTCAAGGCGCGCGCACGCCAGACGTTCACCGTCGAGACGTACACGCACCGGCTGAAGGTCGACGCGGGCGGACGAGTCGTCCCCACACGGGCGCCGCTCATCTCCGTCGAGGCTGTCACGACCGACGACGGGCAGCCGATCCCGTACCAGGTAAGGCACGGCTTCATCCAAGTCGCACTGGCAGCGAACGAGTTCGTTGTCGTCACCTACGCGGCAGGCTTCACCGAGGTCCCCGCAGCGGTACGACTACAGCTCGCAGACAGCGTGCGACGTATCCTCCTCATCCCCGACGCCGCCGCACAAGGGGCAACCCAAATGACCGAGACGACGGGGCCGTTCACGCAGACCCGCCAGTACGCCACATGGGCAGTAGGCGGCCAAGCCATCCTCTCACCGGATGACCAGGCGCTCGCGGATGCGTACCGTCCGCGACGCGCTGGGCATGTCTGGGTGATAGGAGGGGCCTGACGTGATGGAGGAATGGAAAACCCCGATTCAGGTAGAAGGGACCGTCCATCGTGACGGGGACGGCTACCTCGTCGAGGAATCCAAGCCGCGCCTCATCGGGGGCTGCCTGATCGCGCCGGGACAGTTCACTGTGCCGGGCTTGCTCGATCAGGCAGCCTCTGAGCGGGCCGACGAGACCGCGACACTCTATCTCCCGAGGGGAATAACGCTGAGCGTCGGGGACGTCATCCGTGTGCCGGCTGAGCATCCTCTCGGCGGGACGTGGAGGGTCGAGGAGCCATCCTCGCCGTGGCCGCGCGGCACGTCTGTCGTGATCTCACGGAGGTGAGGATGGCAGTCAAGTTCGTGCGAAATGACGTCTCAATTGAGGCTCTCCTGCAATCCGAGGCCATCGGCCGCGCGATGGTCAGCGAAGCCGAAGCGGTGCGCGCTGCGGCCGAGGCAGCGGCCCCGAAACGGGACCGCGTACTCTCGGACGCTTACAAGGTCGAGGCCGTGACGGCAACGGTGAAGACACGCCGAAACGGATCATCCCGAAGGGCAGCCGGCCGAGTCACCAATGATGCCCCACACGCCGTGCCTGTCGAGTTCGGGCACTTCACCAGAGACGGCCGCCGTGTCCCCGGACGCCACACGCTCGGCAAGCTCGCGGGCTCCAAGCGCGCACGACGAGGAGGCCGGTCATGAAGTACACGGACCCCGTCCAGGTACTACGAGACGCGATCGCCTCAGCAACGGGGGCGCAGACAGTACGGGTGATCCAGGAGGGCAGCCTCCCGGACACATGGCCGATGCCGCTCGTGCATGTCTACGCGACCCAATCCCAGGACCTTGATTTCGAGCGTATTACCTCCGTCGTTGTCGACGTGTACGCCAAGACCCCCACAGGGCCGGGCGTCGTCGGCGCGGAGGCGCTCGCGGATGAGGTTGTGGATGCTCTGTCAGTTCGTCCTGTGGTGGGGGCTTCTGGGTGGGTGGATGAGGCGTCTGTGCCGTCCCGCCTGGGGGTGCGCGCCGCATATGGCGTCGTTGAGGTGGTGGGCCTCAGCGTGGAAGTCACTCAACGTCCCACCGACTAACCAACATCTGATCTGGAAGGGAAACCGATATGGCCGACACGACGACCATTGAAGCGCTGAAGAAGAAGCACAACAAGGCAAAGAACGTGCGCAAGGCGCTCAACGTTCTGGCCTTCGTCGCACCGCTCACGACCGCTGTCCCGGACGCGCTGACGGGAGCAAGCGGCGCGATGAAGGAACTCTCCGCGGACTGGACTCCGCTGGGAATCTTCACGACCGATGGCGGAGAGATCACGCCTGACGTGTCCGTCGACGACGTCGATGGCCTGGGTTACGCAGAGCCTGTGCGCTCTGACCTGACCAAGGCAACCAAGACGATCAAGCTCAACATCTTCGAGCTGTTCCGCAAGGAGATGCTGAGCCTGACGCACGGCATTGACCTCTCGCAGGTCAAGGCGAACGCGACCACGGGAGAAGTCGTGTTCGACGATCCGCTTCTTCCCTCCATCCCGGAGAAGCGTCTGCTGATCGTCGCAGCCGACGGCCCTGCTGATGACGAGTGGCTGATGGGCTGGTGTTTCACGCGCGCCAAGCTCGTCTCAATGCCGACGATCGGGCTCAAGGCGACGGACGCGATTACTGGCGACCTCGAATTCAAGGCATTCGCCGACGAGGCCGCAGGTACCGCCTGCCGTAATTTCTACGGCGGCTCCGCGATGCTCAAGCACCGTGACATCACGGGCTTCAGCGTCTGACACATGCTGCGGGCGGGGGCCGGGGACGTTCTCCCTCCGGCCTCTGCCCGCTACCACCCCCAGGAGAACACCACAGGATAGGACAAGCATGGAACAGCTGACCTTCACGAAGACGATCAAGACGGACGGTGGGGAAGACCTCGTGCTCACGCGAGTCACCGACGACGCAGCCGACGCGAACACTCTGCGCGCACAGGGATGGGCTGAAGCCAAGCCCGAAGAGGCCGAAGAAGCCACGCCGACGCTGCCCGCCCCGCCCGCCAGCACCCAGCGCAACAACTGACCGACCAAACAAGGAGAACACCAATGGCAGACAAGATCACCCCAACCCTCACCCTGACAGCCCTCAACGACCTCGACGGCGCAGCAGAGGTCACCCCGTTTACCTTCGGGATCAAGAGCCGAGTCGTGACCTTCCCGGACCCCCTGGGCCTGAGCCCCGAGGCCGGCGAAGACCTCCTCCAAGACCTCAGCGGCGGCAAGCGCGCCACCGAGGTCATCTCCAAGTGGCTCTCGGAGGAAGACGCCGCATTCGTCACCAAGCATCTGACGCTGCGCCAGATGCTGCTCCTCATGCGAAAGGCGTCCGAGCACTACGAGGCCTCGCTCGGCTCCCTGGGGGAAGGGCGCGCCTCTACGACCGCTTAACGAGGTACGAGAGGCAGATCGTCGCGGACCTCGCGGAGCAGGGCTGGGACACATACGCCCTGTTCCGCGCTCGCCGATACCGATTCCTCCTGACTCTGATCGACGAGCTGCCTTCGACGAGCCGAACCGTCGCGGCGATTCTCAACGACCCCGAGGTCGCAATCGAAACGGCAATGGCGATCGCCGAAGCCCCCGACGACGACGATACCGAAGCGCAGCTCCGAACTCAGACCCCCGAGGTGCGGGTCATGCAGGACATCTTCGACCTGCTGGTCTCGGCCTTTGGAGGAAAAGAGACATACCCACGGCCAGAGAGCCTAACCGCGATCGCACTCGAGGACGCGCGCACGAGCGTCCGAGACCGCAGCGCCCACCAGGCGCTCGCGGCTCTCATGCCGGGGTGGAATCCGCAAGAAACCTGAATATCTACCTGTAGGAGGTCTGCGTGGCTGGCGTGTATCAGGCAGGCACTGTCTATGTCGATGTGGTCCCCTCGATGCGGGGGTTCTTTAAGAGCATCGAGAATGCGACGGCCACGCAGCTCCCGCAGGTGGCTGGCGATGCGGGCAAGAAGTACGCGGAGAAATTCAAGGAGCAGGTCTCCGCGTCGGGCAAAGACCTCGTTAACGCGATCGCCGATCCTCTGGGCAAGTCAACGGCGCGCCTACGTCAGGAGGCCGCGCAGGCTGGGGCAGCCCTGCAGGAAGCGCACGCCAAGGTGGAGAAGTCCTCCTCGGCGCTCGCGAAAGCCCGCGCCGAGGAGGAGACCGCCGCCTCTGCGGTGGAGCGCGCCGAGCGTGCGCTCGCGGCCGCGCGGTCCAGCTCATCTGCTGACTCAGCGGCTGTTGCTCGTGCGGAGTCGGCGCTGGCCTCGGCGCGAGAAGCGTCAGCGGCAGCGAATAAGAAGGCCGACCAGGCGTCCGCGAATCACGCGGACTCTCTGCGCAAGGAGAAGGCAGCGTCCGACAGTGCGAAGGCGGCAACAGAGGCGCTTGACCAGCGTATCTCGAAGGCCCCGTCCAACTGGGAGCGCTTCACGACGTCGCTGAAGGGATGGGTGCGAGAGGCCGACAACGTCGAGCGTGAAGCCCGCGAGGTTGATTCCTCGCTCGGCCTCGTTGGCTCGGGCGTGACGTCGCTCGGGGGACTCGTGACCTCGGCGCTAGGCCCCCTCGCGCTCCTGGGTGCGGCTGTCGGTATCGGTGGTTTCGCGTCCGAGGCCATTGCAGCCTCAGACGCAACGAACAAATTTGCGGACACGCTGCGGTTCGCCGGCGTCGATGATTCGACCATTGAGCGCCTCGGGGCATCCGCTCAGGAGTACGCCGACCGCACCGTCTATGACCTCGCGGACATTCAGGGCATCACGAGCCAGCTCGCCGCAAACAGTGTGGACGGCTTTGACCGTCTTGCGGAGGCTGCTGGCAACCTCAACGCGGTGTCGGGCGGTACGGCTGACACGTACAAGAGCCTGGGCCTGGCACTCGTCCAGGTCAACGGGGCCGGAAAACTGCAGACCCAGGACTGGAACCAAATTGCCAACGCCATTCCGGGCGCATCCGGCAAGATTCAGCAGGCTCTGTCCGATATGGGTGCCTATACAGGCAACTTCCGTGAGGCCATGGCGGAGGGCCAAATCTCTGCGGAAGAATTCAACCAGGCTCTCCTGCAGCTGGGCTTTGATGACGTCGCGGTCGCAGCAGCGTCGGACGTGTCGCGCATCGAGAACGCGGCCGGGAATCTACAGGCGACGATTGTCGGCGGCTTCAAGGACATGATCGACCTCGCGAAGCCGCAGTTGACCGACTTCATGAGCTGGATGTCGGACACGCTCGGCGCTGGGTTCGCGTGGATCAAGGACGTGGGCGTGCCCTCGATCCAGGGAATCTGGGATGTCCTCGCCAACGGGAACTTCTCGGGGCCGATCTTCGGTCTCGAGGAGGACAGCGGCCTAGTCGACTTCCTGTTCAACCTGCGTGATGCTGGCATGGCGGCCTGGGAGATGCTCAAGTCCGGCTGGGACGCAGCAACGAACCTCGCGGCCGCGTTCGCACCGCTCGCCAAGAGCGTGTGGGACATGGTCAGCGCGTTCGGTGGGGATGGCCCGTCGATGATTCAGCGCACCGCTGAGGCACTCAAGAGCGTGTTCGACTGGGTCGGGAAAAACACCGACGTTGTTGCACCGCTCGTCACTGCGGTAGTCGCTGGCACGGCCGCGTTCAAGGGCATGAGTGCCGCCATGGGCGCCGTGAACGCCGTGAAGGCAGCCGGCGGACTGCTGCAGTTCGTCAAAGCAACGAACCTCGCGAAGGCCGCGCAGGTCGCGTTCAACTTCGTGATGAATATGAACCCGATCGGCGCGATCGTCACGGCGATCTCCGCACTCGTCGCGGGCCTCGTCTACTTCTTCACGCAGACGGAGACAGGCCGGAAGGCATGGGCGGCGATCACTGAGGCCTTCTACAGCTTCGTGGACTGGATCAGCTCCGCGTGGTCGTCCGCCATGGAGTCCATCTCCTCGTGGTGGACGGGCACCTGGGACGGCGTCTCGGGCTTCTTCTCGACCTACGTCGTGCAGCCCCTGCAGACGGCGTGGGAGGCTATCACGGCTGTCTGGGACGGCATCGTCACGGTCTTCAAGACAGCATTCGCGATCATCGTCGGCATTGTCCTCACTCCGATCAAGCTCTACATTCAGGCATGGGTAGCGGTCTTCACGTGGGCGTATGACAACGTCATCAAGCCCGTGTGGGATGCGATCTGCGCGGCCTTCACCTGGGCTTACGACAGCGTCATCAAGCCCGTGTTCGAGCAGATCGCTAACACGTGGCAGTGGATCGCCGGAATAGCCACAGAGGTGTTCGGGGGCATCGTCTCATTCCTCGAGGGAGTGTGGACGGCGATCTCCACAGGAGTGACGACCGCGTGGAATCTCATCGTCGCGGGCGTCACCTGGTACATCAACACCGTGTGGAACATCGTGTCGACGGTGTTCACGACGGTCGCTGGCGTCGTCTCCTCGATCTGGAACGGCATCTCCTCCACGGTCTCGGGCGTCTGGGAGTCCATCAAGTCCACGGCGAGTGCAGCCGTCCAGTGGGTCTACGACAGCGTCACGAACGTGTTCTCGTCCATGTCGAGCGGCGTCTCGTCCACCTTCGATGGCATGCGCTCAGCCATCGAGTCCGTGTGGAACAAGGTGAAGAGCGTCGCGGCAAAGCCGGTCAATTTCATCATCGACACCGTCTACACCAACGGCCTGAAATCCATGGTGGAAACGGTCGCCTCGAAGATCGGCCTCTCACTCACCCTGCCGACGGTCCCCAGGATCGCCGAGTACGCCGGCGGCGGCATCGTCCCCGGCTACAGCCCTGGACACGACACGATCCCGGCGATGCTCTCCCCGGGCGAGGCAATCCTCGTCCCCGAGCTCGTCCGACAGATCGGCCCGAGCAGGATCATTGCCGCGAACTACGCCGCCTCGAAGCGCCGACCAGGCGGCACCCCCGGCAAGGCCCCCGCTGGCTTCTCCGGTGGCGGCATCGCCCACTTCGCCGGCGGCGGCATCGCAGGCTGGTTCGCCGACGCAGCACGGGGCGTGAGCGAGTTCTTCCGTGACCCGCTCGGCTCTATCGCGCAGCTCATCACCGAGCCCGTCCGAGGACTCATGAAGGGCATCGCCCCCGGAGTCATCGGCGAGCTCGGCGCAGGCGGCGTCGAGTCCCTCCTCGCAGGAGTCGGATCGTTCTTCAAGAAGAAGGCCGAGGAGTCCTCCTCAGCCGGACTCGTGGGCGCCGCGATGCGAGCCGTCCAGATGCAGGTCCCATACGTGTGGGGTGGCTCGGCGATCCCGCCGGGTCTGGACTGCTCGGGCCTGGTGTATTGGGCCGCTCAGCAGCTTGGTCTGGGGTGGCCGCGCCTCACGGCAGCTGGATACCAGTCCGGCTCCACCATGATCCCCTGGACGCAGGCAGCCCCCGGCGACCTGCTGTTCTGGGGAGCGCCCGCCCACCACATCGCGATCTACGCAGGCGGCGGCCAGATGATCGAGGAGCCCAAGCCCGGCCTCAACGCCAGGCACACCGGCATCTGGGGCACCCCGACCGTCGGCCGCTACGGCGGAGCTCGCAAGTACGACCGCGGCGGATGGCTGCCCTCGGGAGTCACCGCAGCCGTCAACCAGACGGGCACGAGGGAGGCAATCCTCACGGCCCGACAGTGGGCAGACGTCAGTGCGCTCGCGGCGAGTGGAGCAAACGCGATGCCGTCGCTCGATGGCGCGCAGGTCAACCTTGTGCTGGACGATGGCCATTCGTTCCGTGCGCATGTGGAGTCGATCAGCACAGGCGTCCTGGTTCGCCGTAAGCAACTCGCTGGAAGGAGCAGGTAGTGGCTCGTGAGAATCTTTGCCGCAATCCGTCGTTCGCGTATCTACTGCGGGAATGGGCGAAGATCGCTCCGGCCACGGTGAGGATCGGCTCGGATACTGACTCGTGGGGCGGGCACGCTCGCCAGTCTCCGCAGTATCTGGCCATCGACGTGCCGCCCGGCGTGCAGGGGCCGGCTGCCGCGCCAACGGCAGTCACTGTCGCTGGCGGGCAGACGGTCGCGATCTCGGCGCTCGTGCGAACGAGCCCCGGCCTCGCGGTTGCTGTCTCCCCGGAGTGGACCGTGGGCGGCCGCAGCGTCACGGAGAAGACTCCGGCGCTGTTGGCCGCCAGCGCGGATGGGGATAGGCCCGTCTGGGCGTTCACAGCTCCATCTGGGGCGACGGCCGTGCGGCTTCGGTTCGAGGCCCGCACGACCTCGGCGGCCGAGCGCGGCACTCTGCCGGGCTGGGTGTACGTCGATGACGTCCTCATCGTAGCGGCCCCCACCCCAGGTGAGGCACTCGAGGCCGCAGCGGGGGAGTTCTTCGACGGAGACACCCCGCCGAGCCGCATCGGTTATTCCTCGAGGGCTCTCACGCACCAGTGGACCGGCGCTCGCGGTGTTTCGACGTCGCGTGAGGTCGAGGCGGACATCGATATGTCGTCTCTGCCTGTCGCGATTGTGGGCGGCGGGCAGGCCCCCAGGGTCCAGATTGTGATTCCGCCGGCGGCCGTGCCTGCCGGGGCATCCTGCTATGTCGAGGGGGTCACGGACACGGGCTTCACGTGGACTCCTCGCGGCGGGGTGTGGGAGAGCAAGGGCCTGCAGCGCATTATTGGTGACCCGCTCGCGCCGATTAACGTGCCGATCAGGTACAGGCTGACGACGTCGAGGGGCGTCACGGTCGAGTCAGAGCCGGTGGTCCGCTCGTGGGGTGGCCTGTCGTTGATGACTGATGCGGCGGGCCTGAAGCCGGTGAACTTCTTGTGGCAGGGCACGGACCAGCGTGAGCTGAAGCTCCGCCTCACAGAGCATGAAGTGCCGGGCCGGGCAACGCCCTTGGTGGTGTATGCGCCCACGATGGGGCGCGGCACGGTGTCTCTCACAGCTCGCACGAACCTGCAGGACACCCCAGCTATGAAGACGCTCCTGGCGTCTCCGACGCCGGTCGCGATCTTCCACAACCCGCTCCACTGCGTCCAGTGCAAGCGCGGAACGTGCGACGTCGATCCAGTGACGCTGATCGCGGTGACATCGGCGCCGATGGAGCGCGCAGCTCGCCTCGATGCCGCTGAGCGCATCTGGCAGCTGAAGGGCACGATCGTCGATCTGCCGCAGCCGAACACGCCGCTGACGTTGTCGACGTGGAACGACTTCGATAAGCGACGGCTGACGTGGAGCGGCTTGGATGCGCGTCGGTGGCCGTGGGATCAGTTCGACAGGACCGTGTGGCAGGAGGACGCATGAGCATCCCGACCGGAGCCGAGGACATTCCCGCAGACCTGCTGACGTCCGGCTACACGGTTTCTGCCACCGTGGAGTCATGGCTGGGGTCGCAGTACCTGGGAGAGGTCCCCGTCGAGGACGGGTCGGTGTCGTGGGATGCCGGCCAGCAGGTCCAGGGCACCCTGTCCCTGACGGTGCCCCGTGTGGGCGCAGCGCAGGGGCAGGACTGGCGAGACTGGGACCCCGTAGACCCAGACCACCCGCTCGGCTGCTACGGGCAAGTCCTGCACGTGAGTATGACGGTCGGGTCGCTCGTCGGCGCGGGCTGGTGGACGATCCCGATGGGGAGATTCCTCATCACTTCGGTGGAGCCGGGACCGTCCACGGTTAGGGTTACGGGCAAGAGCCTGATGCAGCGACTCGAGGAAGACAGGCTGACGGAGCCAATGGCTCCCGACCCAGCGGGCACGCTCGCGTCAGAGCTGCGCCGCCTGGTCGGCGCACGTATCGGCGTGATCATCGATCCAGCGCTCGGAGACAGGCCATGCCCGTCGATGTCCTGGGGCGAGAGCCGCATCGATGCGGTCTACGAGATCGCGAAAGCCTGGCCTGCAACCGTGCGCGAGGGCGGGGACGGAATCATGTATCTGTCGCCACCGACTTCGCCGCCCACCTCGCGGCCGGCGCTGCGCCTCTCGGATGGGGAGGGCGGCACGGTCGTCGGGGTGGCGGCCTCGGTGAGCCGAGACAAGGTCTACAACCGCGTGGTCGCCCGGGGGCAGCAAAGCTCTGACGAGGGCGCCCCGTCGTTCCAGGCGATCGCCGATCAGCTGACGGGGCCGATGCGCGTCGATGGCCCCTACGGCACCGTGCCCAGGTTTTTCTCATCTCCGCTGATTACGAGCTACGAGCAGGCCAAGCGCACAGCCGAGGCCATGCTCGCAGACTCAGTCAGGAAGAAAATCAAGGTCCCCGTGCAGCACGCCCCGGACCCACGCATCAAGCTGGACGCTCACGTCGAGATAGCGACGCGGCCCGTGGACGCTGCGTCCACGAAAACGATGTGGGGGACCGTCTCCGCATACGAGGTGCCCCTCACCTACAAGGGCACGCAAAAGACCGACGTGGAGGTGAGCGTGTGAGCAGCCCCGTGATGGACCTGATCTCGACGGTGCCCGATGATCTGCCTCCCCGATACGGGTCGGACAGGTCACCGACGGCGATCGCGCGCGTGGTCAGCCTCATCGAGGGCGGCCGCGCCCTCAACGTCAGCCTGTACGGTGGCCCGCCGATCCAGATTTCAGCGACGGCTGTCAACTGGACCGGCGTCGAGACCGCGCACGTGCTGCTCGACCCCGACACGGGACGGGCACTGCACGCGCTCGGGCCAGCGCCCAAACCAGAGAACCCGCTCCCCAAGTGGGAACAGCTGACCGCACCGACACGCAGCGTGCGCGAAGCTGTGCTGATCCCGCAGTGGGCGGGTACATGGGACGGAACCTCTTGGACCCGGCACGGCGGCGGCGGAGCCTGGCAGCGAAACACAGGCGGCCCACGACTCACAGGGCTCGCCACATACGGCCGGCAAGCCGAGGCACTCGGACGCATCACAGTCACGGCCGCCACGCTGACACTCCGCCCACACTCGACGTCAGCCGCATGGTCAGCACAGATCGCGGCCGCAACCTACTCGGACACCGGGCCCGTCCAGGCGGGCGCGACGATCAGCGTCCCCGTCCAGGTGGGGGCAACCTCCCTGACCGTCGACATCACGCGCATTGCCTCCCAGCTCCTGACTCCGGGGACTGGCCTCGCCCTCGTTGGACAGACATACGGCGGCGTCCAGGCCACCGGAGACAGCCTCTCGATCCGCATCACCTACACCTCCCGATAGGACACTCATGAGCTACCTCGATCAGCGGGGACACCGCGTCCCCTCACCCACTGACCCCGCACAGCGCCAGGACCTGCTGGCACTGTCCCTGTCCATCCCCTCCTACAAGGCGTGTGCCTCCGAAACGGCGGCGGCACAGTACGTGTCCGCGCTCGCGGCTGCGGGCCTGGTGGCCTCGGCGGCGCAGCCGGTGTACGTGTGGCGCACCGACCTCAACGCCGTGAGGGTGTGGGATGGTCGCGCATGGGCGGCAGAGTCGAATCTGCAGATGGAACTCTCGGCGGTCGGTGATATGCCCGTGGGAGCGGGCCTGAGTCCGACGGTCCAGCCCGGCCTCATCAAGGGCGGCAGAGTCGCGGTGTCCAGCGCCGAGGTCGCGTTCGGGAATCTCTACATGCCGCGCGTGAACTTCAGTACCCCGTTCCCGCACGAGTGTGTGTCGGTGTCCATTACGCCGCTGTATGGATCGGGGCCGGCCGGCTGGAATTTCAAGAACGGCAGACAGTTCTGCGTGGACGTGCTCGACAAGAGCGGCTTCAGGCCGATGCTCCCCGGCGTGACCTCACAGGAACGCCATTCCTTCGCGTGGATGGCCCTCGGCTACTGACAGCCACCAATTGAACCTGCCCCTCGGACAAGCCCGTCCGGGGGGTTTCGTCTACCCAACTAAGGAGAGACATATGGAACTGACAATCGAAGAGCTCATGGCCTCGATGACGCCCGCGACGGACACGCCGCCCGACGTCGTCACCCCGATCTACATCCCCTACGAGCAGACGGAGGCCTCTCGATGAGCATGACCGCACAGAATGTCCTCGGCTGGGCAGCCGGCGAAATCGGGTACACGCGGTGGAACGACCCCGAAGAGGGGTCGAAGTACGGTCGCTGGTACGCAAAGCGCCACGGCGCATACTACGGCACGTCGGGCGTGCCGTTCTGCGCTATGGGCGCGTCATGGTGCGCGACCGACGATGAGGACAAGTCTGTCCTGCCCGGCGGGGACTTCGCCTATGTCCCCTACGGCATCAACGCAGCCGCGCGCGAAGGCCGACTCGTCTCCCCGATGACTCAGGCCGCTCCCGGAGACCTGGTTTGCTTCGACTGGGACGACGACGGCATCGCCGACCACGTCGGCATCGTCGAGGCAAATTACGGCGGCTGGATCCAGACAATCGAATTCAACACCAGCTCCGGCGCTGCGGGCTCGCAGGGCAACGGTGGCGGCGTGTGGCGGCGCACCCGAGACTGGGACTCCGTCTGCGCAGTTATTCGACCGTCTTACGGCGACGTGCCCACCTCATCGGGCTACACCGACATCACGGCGCTGCAGGCCGCAGTCGGAGCGACTGCTGACAACGTCCTCGGACCCGATACGACCAAACGTATTTACGCCGTGGTCGCCGCGAGCTCCTGGGGCGGGCGGCAGTTCCCGTTCGGCGTGGAGTACGTGCAGTCCGTGATCGGTACCGAGGCTGACGGCATCTGGGGCGACGCCTCGGACGCCGCGCACGACCGCGTCGTCGGCAACCTCCAGCGCGCCGTCGGCGTGGACGACGACGAAATCTACGGCCCGGCCACCAACACCGCGATTAACACCGCGCTCGCGGGCGCGGAGAAGGGAGAATGAGATGGATAAGCTGTTGATGGGGCTTCAGTCGGACCCCTTCATCACGACGGTCATTGTCGGCCTGGTGTGGCCGATGGTTCAGGCCGCGCTGGACAAGCCGTGGTGGACGCGCCGTCGCCGTGTGGTGCTCCTCGTCGCGGTCGCTCTCGTCACGACTGCGGCCGTGTGGGTCTCCGGGTCGTACCCGGCGACGTGGCGTCTGCTGGTCACGCAGATGAGCGTGTTCCTGGGCGTCGCCTGGTCGGTGTACACGATGCTATCCGCCGTCCGTATTAACGGCGCGAGCATCCTTGATTGGGTGGGCGCCGCGACTCCGGGCGGTCAGCCCCTCGATGAGCTGACGGGCACGTCGGACAGTACGCGTGATTGACATTATCGCCGACCCGAAGGTCGTCGCAGCGATTGTCGCGGCGGTTGTTGCCATCATTGGCGCTGCCGCCGCGACAGTCGTCGCGGGCTTGCGGTACGTCGGCCGTATGTTCGATGCGCGGCTCGCTCACATCTCGGAGACCGCGTCCGAGGCCCGTGATGCGGCGAAGAGCGCGGACAAGGAAATCAAGAACAACCACGACACGAACGTCCGCGACGACCTCGACAAAGCCATTGAGACCGTCTGGGTTGTCTCGGACCAGATCGGCGCTCTAGCGACACAGGTGACGGGCCTCCTCGATCAGGGTGCCCGCATGGAAGCAACGCTCAACGCGCATAGCGAGAGCCTCAGCGCCGTACAAGCGCGCGTCGGACGAATCGATGAGCGCGGCTCCAAGATGGCGGCAGAACTCCATGACGAGCGGACGGCACGCGAGTCCTCGCAGCGCACGATTGACGAGCACGCTCACGACGCTCACGCCAGACTGCATGAGCGCCTCGACAGACTACAGGAGAAGGTAGACAAATGGGAGGAACGATCGTGAGCGGAAACGTCACGCGCCTCGACGGCTCACCCGAACACCTCGCCTACATCACGGCGACCCTGAAGACCAAGACAGGGGAGCCCACGTCCATGATGGCAGTCGGCCCCGTCTCGCGGGCAGCGACCCCGCGCGGACAGATCATGCTGCCCCTCGACCTCACGGAACCGACGCAGGTCCACCTGCGCCTCAGCGTCCCCGGCCGGACCCTGCGCGAAGCGACAGTCACGCTGAAGCCTGGCATGGCCTACACGCTCGACAGCGTGTTCTCCGGCGAGGCGACGCCCACACCGGCACCCCAGACTGGCACCCCAGACGTGAATGTCTCCGGGGACGGCGACACAGCAACCATCAACGGAGTCGTCTCTGACGACGGGGACACAATCACAATCGGAGGCTAACCATGGCAAAGCCCACGCTCTACACGAAGCAAGGAACGGATAAAGCGATCGCGAAGGCCATTGAGCCGCTCGCGACGAAGGAAGAGCTCGCCCGAGCCTCCGCCGGTGGAAAGGTAGACCTCGGCGAATACGCCAAGCGCACCGACCTGGCACCCCTGGCCACACGCGCCGACCTCGCCGGATACGCCACACGCCAGCAGGTCGCCGAACTTCCGAGCCGCGCCGACCTCGCCGGATACGCCACCAAGAGTGACGTGGCGGGCGTTGCCCGCACGAGTGATCTCACGGGCCTGGCCACCAAGGCCGAACTCACGGGCCTGGCCACCAAAGCCGACGTGGCAGGCGTCGCCCATACGAGTGATCTCACGGGCCTGGCCACCAAGGCCGAACTCGCCGAGGCACTCAAGCGCGTCGGCATCACCGTGTGCTCCACGGAGGCCGAAGCGCAGGCCCTCCCGGACGGCGCACTTTACTTCCTCGTCTCTGGCGCTACCCCCACGCCGTCCCCGACTCCCTCGCCTGCCCCCGCAGCTGGACCGACGCTCGTCGCCAGCGCCGCCGGTCAGGTCGTTGGCCAGACCGTCACGATCAAAGTCGATGGCGAGGCCGGAGATAAGCTCGTGATCGGCCTGAACGAGAAAGCCCAGGGTACCCCGGCGAACCTGACCGTCCCGCAGGGCTGGGACCAGATTGTTGCCCCGTACTGGGTCGGCACGATGCGCGCCGTCGTCATCACCGGCCCATGGGCACCCACTGTCACGCTGACGCTGAGCCAGAATGCGGAGATCGGCTGGGCTGCCGCCTCGATCCGAGGATCCTCCACGATCAAGGCTGGCGACGTCAAGAAGCGTCAGGCCCCGCCGACCGAGACGACGACCTGCACGGCTCCCGCGCTCGCGGGCGAGGGCGTTGTTCTGGGCTTCGCGTTCGAGCGGACGAGTGCCGTTGAGTCCTCGGAGCAGGTGACTGTCTCTGCGGGCTGGGAAAAGCTCGCCTTCGCGTCGCAGGAGGGTCTCAACTATCAGACGGTGACGTTGGCGCGTCGCACGGGCTCTCAGCCGGCGGACATGGTCGTCACCTACCCGAACGCGCAGGGGAGCAATGGCCTTGCGGTGCAGGTGATCGCGCATGCCTGACCTCGTCGTTTACGAGCGCCGGCGCGCAGGCGGTGACAGGGCTGGCGTCGTGCGAGTGCGTCGGCGCGCAGGCGGGGATGTGAGCCTATCGAGGCGGGCTCCGTCGACGCCGGTGATTCCTGCAGGCGAAGACATGGTGACGGCCTTCCTGTCGCGGCGTCCGTTCTACATCAGTCATCGGATGGGTGGGACCGAATTCCCGGAGTTCACGCAGGCAGGCCTCACTGCTTCGTTGCGTGCCGGGTTTAAGGCACTCGAGTTGTCTGTGCGGAGGTGCGCCTCGGGCGAGTTCGTCGCTATCCACGATTGGAAGACGTCGAGGACGGTGCCGGGCACCGACTACCAGATTTGGAACACCCCGTGGTCGACGCTGCGCACGCTCCGCCAGGCCTCGGGTGGGTTCATGCGCCTGACAGACATTATCGATCAGGTGCCGGATGACATCGTGCTCGCCATCGACCACAAGACCACGTCCTCGGAAGACCAACGCAATCCGGGTGACCTGGCGGCCGAAGAGCAGCTGTTCGATTACTTGGACACGACGTTCGGGGGGCATCCTGAGCGCAGGGTCTTGTGGAAGGTCTTTGCGAAGGGGACCGGAGCGAAGCGCGCGAAGGCCCGTGGCTACAAGGTCATGGCGATGCTCTACCCGAATGAGGTCGCGACCTTGGACCTGTCCCAGTGGGATGTCATCGGGATGGAGTGGAGCGCCGGCGCGGACGTGTGGAATCGCCTGAATGCTTCGGGCAAGCCGACGATCGCGCACATCATTGTCAATGACTCGCAGGCGCGCCAAGCGCTCGCGAAGGGAGCGACGGGGCTGATGGCCTCGTATCCCTCCCTCGTCCATCCGTAGAAGATGAAGGCAGCCCCGCACCCTCAATTTGGGTAGCGGGGCTGCCTTCTTGTTTATGCGGCGGCTTTCACGGCGCTAATGAGTGCGTCGTCCGGCAGACGCACGTAACGCCGGGTTGTCTCGGGCCTCGCGTGTCCGAGGACGGCCCCGACGGCCAGGAGGTCACGGGTACCTGCATACATGGCGGTGCCACAGCGGTGCCGGAGGGTGTGCCCGGTCCAGCCAGCAGGGAGCGCCCGAGCGAGCCGCTTCGAGACGTACCCGGCGGACAGGTGCCCGCCGTCTTGCCCCGGGAACAGGTAGCCGTGGCAGGCGGTCAGGGCGCGGCGCAGGTCCATGCGGATAATCGGAACATAACGGGTCTTCCCGCCCTTGCCCGTCACGTACAGGCCAGTCCCGTCCCAGTCACGGGAGTGGACGCGCGCGATCTCCATGCACCGCAGGCCCGCGTAAGCGCCGAGGAGAATCATCGTGCGGTCGCGCTCATCAGCCCGTGCGAGCGCGTCGTGGAGCACGTCGTCAGGGACGGGCCGAGCGACACCGGCGGGCACACGCACGGCCGCCAGACCCTGCGCGGGATCGACGGGGATGAAGCCCGCTCCGTGAGCCCAGCGGAAAAACGCCGTGACAGAGCCGCGCACGCTCTTGCGTGTCTCCGGCTTCCACGCCCCCGCGGAGAGCACGTACCGCAGGTCGGTCGAGGTCACGGAGCCAGGGCCATCGGGGCATTCGCGGATGACCTTGCGAAGGTGGCAGGAGTAGAGGCGGATAGTCCGGGGTGAACGGCCAGCAGCTTGCATAGCGGTCGTCCAGTCTGCGACGGCCGTGTCCCAGTCCCAGAGGGGTGTCATCTGTGTGTCCTAGTTCTCTCTCAGCGCCCCGCGCTCGCGGGAGGGGGGATGAGCAGGCCCCCTGTTGCGACCATTGCGGGGTAAGTATTGGTGGGGGATTCACTGTCTCGCGACGGTGCGAGCGTGTCCACCGGAAAGATGCCGTAATCTAGGCGATGGAAGGAAGATCGTCGGTGTTATCCCAGCTCGGGCGCGAAGGAAACAAAAAGGTAACATTGTGACCAAGCCGATAACCGGACGGTTGTTGGTTCGAATCCAACCGCAGGAGCTCTCCCCCCGGCCCATCAGGGTCGGGGGTTTCGTTGTTTGTAGAGCCGGTCATGAGCCATTCAAAGGGGACGCGGGTAGCGAAGGCCCATGCGATGAGGACGGCCTTGCGCGGCTTGCTTGAGCCGCGCTCGGCTGCGGAGATGCTTGTGCGCGAAATGCCGATCTGCTCAGAGAGCTGGACCTGATCGAAGCCTGCGGACTCGCGTGCTTTACGCAGGCGGTCGGATAGATCAAACGTCGGAACGCGAAGGGGAATGGTTGCGGTGCTCATATTGCCAAGTTTAGCGAATAGCGCCTGACCACGCAATAGAACTTGCTAAACTTTGCAAACTTCAAGCTCTATGGATACACTTGAAGTATGCCAAGTTTAGAGACGAAAGACGCGCAGCTCTTCGTGAGCGCAGTCGAAGCCGCCGAAATCCTAGGGATTGCACGCCGCAGCCTGATTAGCCGCGTTGAAGCCGGCACCGTCCAGGCCGCCCACAAGCTGCCCGGCCGCACAGGAGCCTTCCTGTTCGACCGCGCATACATCGAGCAGATCGCAGCCGACGAACGCGACGCCACCCAGCGACGCTCCGCGCTCGCGGCCGCGCCGTCCGCTCCCGAGG
>ERZ1674165.18-NODE-18-length-34441-cov-3.634590_pt1 | contig 34441 bp, 46 predicted proteins | sample MGYA00581302_ERZ1674165 | MGnify/ENA primary metagenome ERZ1674165 (study PRJEB41354, sample SAMEA4873305) | human saliva metagenome | biome: human-associated habitat [ENVO:00009003]; feature: mouth environment [ENVO:08000002]; material: saliva material... | reverse complement strand
ATTTGCGGTTTTGTTTGGTTGCTATCATTTGTTATTTGTGTTTTTGTACCTACCAAAGATGCCATGTATAAAATGCTACTGGCGCATTATGTAACAACTGACAATATCCAAATGGTGAATGATGCTATCAAAGGCAATTTACAAGACTATTTAAACATGTTAGGGGAAACGGTTAAGAATTTACGATAATGAACCATACGGGGGAATAAATGACGGATAAAGAGTATAGAGAGATAGGCAAGGAATTCCTAGAACCGATTAAATTAATCTCAATGAAAATTAAATCATTGAAAGAAGATCTAAAGCATTTGCAATCCGATATAACAACGATTGGGGCCGTTGATTATAGTAAGGAACGTTTAAGCGGTGGCGGAACGCCGGGCGGGTTAGACCGTCAAATAGTACGCCTTGAAAGTAAACGCGATGCGGTGCATAAAGAAATAGGCGCATTAATTGATGAACGCGAAACGGCGGCGGAAATCATCAATCAATGCACCACAGGGAAAACCAATATATTATTAATGCGTGAGTATATAGACGGCGAAAGCGCGAAATATGCGAAAAGTTTTACAGATTTAGGTAAAACGCAAGCAGCCGAATTAAAAACACTAGGCCTTATTAATGTAGGAAAATTTTTACATGAAACGTATTACCCTAGCATGTATACTGCTAAGTCGGTTAAAGTCGAACTATACCGAACTACATCGGAATAATACGGAAACGCCATATATAGTATAATTATATTGTCAAATGATGCTTAAAAGGTCATTGGCGTAATTCTCCTATATATACGATGCACATGGGGAACTTTGGGCCGTTCCCCTATTGTGTATTGTAAACCGATACCGATAAAAAGAATTCCTTTCAAACAAACACAATGCCATTGAGAACAATCCTATCAATATAAATATGTACTACCAAGCACAACAACAATAAGCATAATAAACCTAATTTCATGTGATCCATATCGGTATTGGTTTAGAGTATACAACAAAAATGAATAAAGTTATCAGAATATGAGGTATATCCACGGCGATATATCTCATTTTTTGCATAAAAAGAACATTTGATTATTGAAAACTGAACATAATGCACATTTTTTATTTTAAGAGATATCACCTTCATAGTTTCCAATGATATTTTAGTGCGGCGTGTTCGGTTTTGAGTAATTAAAAAAGCCGCTATTTTCTAGCGGCTAATATTTGGCGTATCTGATTATTCATTTCTTTTTGATATTCATCTACAGTATCGAATATTGTTTCCCGTAGATTGAAAGCGGCAAGCGCATCATATATCGAATTAGTACGACGGCGAAGTAATTCGCATTTTTCGGCGATATAACGAAGCATCATAACAATGTTGCTTAAATCGTCATATCCTAGTGTTTGAATTATGCCGTCATTGTTGTATTTAATTCCGGTGTATGCTGCTTGTAATGTTTCGATACTGTTTAATTCGTTGTATCTGATCGCGTTTTTAATTTCTTGAATAGTCATTTGCATTGTTTTATTCTCCTTTTGGTTAAGTAATTGGCGGTAGTGGTTATCCTACCGCCTTTATTTTGTTATTCGAAATAGTGGCAAGCGATAATTTCGTTTGTGTTATTGTCGATTAATTGCCATTCAAAACCGAAACTCATTGTACTGATGAAATCGGAAGCATCTGTTTTGTTTTCAAATTTCCATGTTTTGTTAGTGTTTACATCTTTAAGTGTTAGCATTTTAAATTCTCCTTTTTGAATACTTGCGTTTTCTGATGTATCTTATGGCTTTATTATACTTGCGTTTTCGCAAGTAGTCAATAGGGAAATTAAAAATTTTTCAAAAAAGTTTTGTGAAGGTGGTGAAAAGCTAGTGAATATCATATGTACAAAGTCGAAATGTCTTAATAACAAAGGCGGCAGATGCAAGGCTAACGAAATATATTATGACGGCTTATGCCAAACATATTGCACTAGCCAACACGCCAGCAAGCAACATGCGGGAATATGCCAACGATCACATGGCAGAATGAAAAGCAAAGATAACAACATACTACGATAGGGGGTGAAACAATGGCAGATAGAAAAACATATACAAAAACAACCTATACAGACTGGGAAGCAGAAGAAAAGATATTGCTTATTGAAGGTTGGGCGCGTAACGGATTAACTAATGAGCAGATAGCAGAAAATATGCAAATATCTGTAGTAACCCTTTGGGATTGGCGGAAGAAATCAACTAAAATTTCTAATGCCCTAAAAATAGGGAAAGAAGAAGCGGACTTGAACGTTGAAAACGCACTTTATAAAGAAGCCTTGAAAGGGAATACAACCGCTATTATATTTTGGCTTAAAAATCGGAAATCCAAAGAATGGCGCGATAAGATACAACAGGAAATCACAACCGAAAGCGCCGTTAAGTTGGTTATTGATAACAATGAATTGAGTGAGCCAGATGAGTAAAACAAATCTGTTTCGCGATGTAATACGGCCGACTGCTAAGCAAAAGGAATTCTTGCGTGCGGTAAAGCAAAACATATATACACTATATGGCGGCGCTGCTGGTGGTGGTAAATCGTATATACTCCGTTGGGGTTTGATATGGCTTTTAATTGATTGGTTTATTCAAACAGGATTAAAAGGCATACGCGTTGGATTATTTTGCGAAGATTATCCAAGTTTAGATGATCGTCAAATATCCAAAATAAAAATGGAGTTTCCGGAATGGTTAGGAAGCTATAAGGAAAGTAACCATGAATTCACATTGAATGATGAATTAGGCGGCGGCGTTATCTGTTTTAGAAATCTGGATAAACCTAGTAAATACTTATCTAGTGAATTCGCTGCTATTGCTATTGATGAATTGACTTTGAATAGTCGCGATGTTTTCGACTTTTTGCGTATGCGGCTCCGTTGGACTGGTATCACGGATACGAAATTAATCGCAGCAACTAACCCGGGTGGCAAGGGCCATATGTGGGTTAAAGACTTATTCATCGATAGAAATTTCACAAAGGAAATGCAACCATTCGCCGATAAGATTGCATATATCCAAGCAAGGGCAAGCGATAACCCGCATCTATCACAAAGTTATATAGATGCACTTAACACATTGCCGGAAAAACTACGTAAGGCGTATTTAGACGGCGATTGGAACATATTTGAAGGTCAAGTATTTACAGAATTCCGCACCGATAAGCATGTAATAGAACCGTTTGAAATACCGCATCATTGGCAACGATATCGTTCAATGGACTGGGGTTATACGAAACCATATGCAGTATATTCCGCTGCCGTTGATTATGACGACGTTTTATATATTACTGGCGAATTTTACGGGTGCAAGCCGGGCATGCCGGATACTGGTACACAGGAAACGGCAAGGGAAGTAGCACAAAAGATAGAACACTTAAAAGACTATCAAGGAGTGGCAGACCCCGCTATATGGCAGCGAACAGGCCACGACGGGCCAACGATTGCAGAAATATTCGCGACTGAGGGCGTTTACTGGGTGCGTGCTGATAATGATAGACTGGCCGGACTTATGCAAGTGCATCAACGATTAAAAGAAGGTAAGTTGAAGATATTCAGTAATTGCATACATTTAATACGCACCTTGCCAGCTTTAACATACGATAAAATCAAAGTCGAAGATGTAGATACGAAACAAGAAGATCATGCGTATGATGCGGTGCGTTATATGTGTATGGCACGGCCGGTTAAATCAGTTAAACCAGAAAAGCCATTTAATGACGGCTACAAATATGTTGATGATAGCGAAGGAGATGTGAGCGCATGGGGCGTATGAGTGAAAGGGCGTTGCGTGATTACGCCTATAAGGTTCTTAAATCGGAATATGGCGAACACGAAGAAAAGGGCGTTATTATTCCGGCGAAATATACAGATGCACAGTTGGCAGAATTCGCCAAGGCAATGCCACAATGGCAATTAGAACAAATGTACGATATGATTTATGGTTCTGAAATGGTGGAGTAATGGATATAGAACAAACAACCTTTGATATATACGAAGCAAAACAGAATGTAAAAAATGCATTGGCCGCCACGTCAGAATGGCGCAAGGCTGCTGCCGAAGATTTTGCCTTTATGCAAGGTAAACAATGGCAAGACGGCGATTTAAAGAACATGCGCGAAGCTGGACGGCCAGCAATTACGATTAATAGAATTAGACCGGTTATTAATTTGTTATGCGGTTATGCATCTCAGAATGAAACGGAACCGGATTTTTTACCGCGTTCAGAAGAAGATGATAGAATAAGCCGCGTTGCGAAAGGTATTACAAAATACTGTTTAGACCGTGCGAACTATCAACGTAATAAGGGCAAATGTTTCCGCGATAAGATTATTTGTGGTTTAGCCAATTACTGGGTATCGTATGAATTCGACTATACGAAGTTAGACGGTATTATTCAGATTGAACGTGTTTCTCCGTTTGATGCTTTCATTGATCCGGAATGTAAGAAGGACGATTTAAGCGATGCGCAATATGTTGGCCGTTATAGTTGGGAAAGCGCTGCCAAGTTAAAGCAGATTTATCCGGAAAAAGCGGACGAAATCAATTCGTTAAAAAGCCGATATGATGAAACCGAACAGGAAGCCGGCGTTATTGAAACCGTAGACGGCGAAGCGTTATGGTTTAACACTAACTACAATAAAATCCGTGTAGTGCAGTATTGGTATAAGGAATACGGAAAAAAGAACGTATATATGACAAAAGAGGGTTTAATTGATGAAAGTAACCCTCTATTTGTTGTATTAATGGCTACAGGCAAGAAACCGACAAGTATTCCAGATACTAAAATCAGATACGCAACGTTCGCCGATAGTGTTCTATTGGAAGAAGGCGAAAGCCCTTATAAACATGGTAAATTCCCGTTAGTGCGTGAATACTGTTACTATACTGGCGAATTGGTAGATGATGAATTAGAACCGGCCGGCGTAGTGCGTGATATTAAAGATGCGCAACGTGAATTAAATAAAAACCGAAGCCAACGCATGCACGTTGTGAACCAACAATCATTAGGTGTGAAATTCTGGCAAGGTCAATTCACGGAACAGTTAAAGAAAACTATCAAGACTGAAAGCACGAAACCGGGCGCGAATATTTTCTTACCGCCGGGCGTATCATTCACAGACGGCACGCCGGCAATGGATAGCAATATTAATATGAGCCTTGAACAACAATCAAGCAATGATTTTTACGCTATTTCTGGTATTACTCCGGAAAGCCTAAGCGGTAGCGTTGGCAGTATGAGCGGCAAGGCAATCGACTTGCGGCAATCTGTAACAACTGTTCAAACGGCTGGTATCTTTGAACAATCCAAGGAAGCAGAAAGACAAATAGTAAAGCTATTATGGGGTGAAAAGAACGCGCCGGGGTTAATCCCGCAATTCTACAACCAAGAAAAAGCAATGCGAATTATGGGCGACGACGGGCAAAAGGAATTTGTACAGATTGCACCGGGTTTAAATCAACCTATGCAAGAACAAGTTTTAACCGATGCACTAGGCCAGCCACAAACTGATGCGGAAGGTAATCCTATTAAGCAAGTTTTATATGATCTAAGCTGCTTTGACTTTGACATTGTAATCAGTACAAGCCAAGCCAGCGCAACGGCAAGACGTGCTAACCTTTACCAATTGTTGGAAGCTAAGAAATCCGGCGTTGAAATTCCTATGGATATTATTTTGGATTTCATGGATTTCCCAGAAAAAGAAACGGTTAAGAAACGCATGCAAGAAGCAAGCGAAAAACCAGCGTTACCAGAATTGCGTGTAAGTGGTTCGCTTGATGATATGCCAGCGGAAGCATTAAGCATGTATTTACAAACGCTGGGCGTACAGATTTCACCACAACAGATTATGGCTGAGCGGTTAGCCTTGAAAGGTAAACAACCAAACATTCCAAATACACCGCAAATTATGCCGCCTATGAACGATTTAGGCACTATGTAATATAAACTATCAACACAATAATAAACGCTCCGTAATGGGGCGTTTTTATACATTTCGCCCTAAGTAACGGCGTTAAAAGGCTTGCTTATACATTATCGCCCGGCAACGGCGTTAAACTGCCATATTTCTTTATTCGTCCGGCAATGACGTTAAAAGGCTAAGGAGTATTGGATATGGAAAAAGATTTAGTTAATATCGAAGATGCTGGTTTCACTCCGGAAGATTTAGAAAACGCGGGCGTGAACGTTGATGAACATACCGAAGAAACGGATACACCAGAAGCGGCAACAGATGAACCCTCTACAGATGATGCGGCGGAAAGTGATGCGAATGATGCGGAAGTAGATGCAGCGACGCCTAACACTAATGAAGAAGAACCGGAACACGAAGAAAACCATACAAACGATAACAATCTAAAAGCGGCACTTGCACAGGAACGCGCAAGACGTAAAGCGGCCGAAGAACGCGCAAGACAATTCGAAGCGCAACAAAGACCGATTACATTGCCAGATAGTGAAGTATCTGATATCCGCGACTTTGTACGCCGTGAAGCATTGAAACGCTTTAATTTAACGGCGGAAGATTTAGAAAGTCTTATGTTCGAAGATGTGCAAAAGTATAACGATTTCATTCGTTTTGAAGCTAACGCAGAATACACGATCACAAATCAACAGTTAGCAGTACACCAACAAAGACAAACAAATCTAAATTTCGTAAATGAAATTAAATCATTACCAAATTTCGGGGAACTATATCAACGCGGATTAGAAAAGCTAAACGGCATGACAATGCGCGATGCACAACCAATAAACGATGCGTTCTACCGCGTAGATATTGGAGAAGGTACAGATGCCGATTTTGAAACAATTAGAAAATTTGTTAATGAACTGCAAAATGAACGGGCAACGAATACCGACGTTACAAATAACCCGTTACAGGTGGCCGCAACGTTGCCAAAAGCTGGCGCGTTAAACGGTGGCGTTCCTACACCTAACAAGGTAAGCGAAGAAGATATTTTGAAAGCGTATCAAACAGGCAACCTTGATGCATTGCCGGACGATGTACGCAAATATTTTGACGAATTATAAGGGGTAAAATATGGCAGACCAAAGAAACCAAGTTAATATTCCAACGAATTTAGTACCTAAAGTATGGGCTAAGAAAGTATGGCATGAAGGCGTAAAAGATTCTTATTTTGATAAATTCACCGCAATGGACGGTTCCAACGTAGTACACCAAAATAAAGACTTAACAAACGTAAAAGGTGATAGCGTAGTATTCGGCTTGATGATGAATTTAACAGGCTCCGGCGTTGAAGGTAATAGACAAAAATTATCTGGTTCCGAAGATACTTTGAACATTTACGACTTTACAGTACAAACTCAATTAGTACGTAATGCGGTATCTCGTTTTGAAGCGGACGACCAAAAAAGCCAATACGATATGTTAAAAGAAATTAAAGTTGTTTTGAAACAATGGTTATCTGATTGGTTAGATAATAAATTAATTTCTAAACTTTCCTATAATCCTTCTACTGGTGAAGTTTTATATGCAAGTGCAGCCGGTACGCAATCCAGCATTACGGCAAATGATAAATTGACAACAACAATTATTTCCCGCGCTAAACGTAAAGCAATGATGCATGCACCAAAAGTGCAACCGATTAAAGTTGACGGCATGGATAAATACATCATGCTGGTTCACCCGTGGGCGGCACGTGATTTAAAAGATGATCCAAAATGGTTGGCAGCGCAACAAAACGCAAATATTCGCGGTTCTAAAAACCCTATCTTTACTGGTGCGTTGGGCGAATACGACGGCGTTATTCTTTATGAATACGAACGCGTATTATCTAGTAACATCGGTGCTGCTAGTGCTAACGTATGTCAAAACTTGTTGTTGGGTAAGCAAGCAGCATGTTTCGCAGTAGCAAGACCAGCTAAACACATTGAACAAACAGACGATTACGGCAACATCGCCGGTAATGGTATCGCGTTCTATGGTGCGGTTGAAAAAACAAAATTCAACGGCTTTGATTACGGCATCATTAATGTAATGACTGGCGGCGTAGTAGAACGCTAATTTTTGAATGATAGGCGGGGTAATACCCGCCTTTATTCTTATATGGGGTGAATATGAACGTAAAACAAGTTATCAATAGGGCGTTCATGCAAATAGGCGATACACCACAGGAACAGTATACTCCGTACCATTTATTGGAGTATTACAACGAAGGCAATCACCTATTAAATGCCCTTATCGGTCAGTACTGCCCTAGTTTGGCACAGGCAACGCACGAAGATAACGGCACCGGACGGATTACGTTGCCCGGTCAATGTATTAGCGTGTTAAATGTCAAAGCCGATGATGCGGACGTACAGGCCTATCATGTATTGAATTTACAAACGATAGTATTTGATGCTGATCATGAGCAGAAAATAACCGTTGATTATATAATGACTGCTGGCTATAAGAAGCTGGAAGATGAAAGCGGACTACCGGCAGAATTAGAAACGTTACTTGTTGATTACATCGTGTATAGGGTTATGAACCTTGATATTTCTGGCGTAACGGCAAATATGGTTAATGCGTTGCAATCAATTAATAATGGTTTAGGTAACAATGAAAGCGTAATAGCGGAAGGGTACTGGGATTATGGTAGTAAGCGAATTGATTACGCTGGTTAATGTAGAGTCTAACGAAATATTAGATGAACAGTTGGAATATATCCAATACATTAACGCAGCTATTGACTGGCTAACTACTATTCTAGTTAGCATTAAAGACCGCGAAGTAGTTAAGAATACCGATATACCGAATTTGAAAGCGGTTCCGTCAGATTTCATGGGGTTCGTTCCTAAGAGTGGTTATCCTATCCGCATCATTAATGGAACATTTGAAACGTATGACGGGGAAACTGTAAATCAAGTATTTTATAGCGTGCGGAAAAATCACGTTGACGAAATGGACGATACTATTCCGTTTTCTGAATTCTTTCATCAGTATTTAGTGCAGCTTATATCTTTCATGGTTAAAAAGAAGTCGCTTATGACGGATTATGCTGCATACGATAAACAATTCATTGACTACTTAACGGAACAGATTAAGGCGGCAAGGGGTATAGCATAATGGGCGTTAAACAGGTGGCAACTACAAACGGGTTCCGGCTGGGCCTTGATTGGAGCAACCCGCCGGAAAATATCGACGTGCAAGCGCTAACACAGGCGCAACAATGCGAATTCGATAGAACGGATAATGCACTCCGTACCGTTCCGGGTATTCGTGTATTGTATGATTTTGGACTACCAATAGAAACGCTATATCATGATGTGTACCGTAATAAGTGGTACTTTTCTAGTGGCCGAAATTTGTATGAAACAGATTTCAGCAGTAACAAACTGTTAGGCACATTAAATGGTACCGAACGGCCGAAATATCATGCGTTTGGCGGTGATATCCTCATTGCCAGCGGTGATAAATTACAAGCCATTTCTGGTAGTGGTAAGTTATCAACTATTGAAAGTCCGGTATGTGATATAGTATCAAGCCATTCCGGCCGTGTATTGATTGCATCGACTTATTCGCATCGGTTGAATTGGTCGGCAGTTGGCGACTACAACGCATGGACTCACAACTCAAATGATGCATCTAGCGCGCAATATGTAGACGTTGGCTATAAAGACCAAGGCAGCATCATTGCAGTTGATTTCTTATCTAGGGCCATAATCGTATACAAAGAATACGGGCGCGTGTATCAAGTAATTGGTACACCAGATGCACAGAATTTAACTGTGTATCCGTTATCCTCTACCGGTTATTGTAGCGGTGCAACTGTGAGCGTTGATGATCGTAGCTATTATTTAGGTAATCAAGGGTTCATGTCTTTCATGCCTACAAATACCTATGCAGAAATACAACCGTTTGAAACTGGCTTGAATATCAACTCTTATCTATTGAAGTACATAACGAAAGATTGCGAAGTATGGCACATATCCAGCCGTAAACAAATCTGGATTAAACCATACAATGGCGAAACGGTATTTATATATCACTACTTGCCACGATATGAGGACGGGCGCGGCGTTTTCACATCAAGAAAATTCACGCACGGCATCAATGCGGCGGTGAATGTAGATAAAGAAGTGTATATAGCCTACGGCAATAAAATTGGTATCCTTGATGAAACGATAGATACAGATGATGCGGTACAAATTCAAACATCAATAATCAGCGGTAACAGATTGGCAACACGTCAATTTGTGTTGATTATGAACTATAATTTTGTAACGCATAATCTTATTCCCGGTCATGGTACTATTGGCATCTCAAATAAGAAGCCTAAGCCAATTAACTTTTCAAGCAAGGCAACAAAAACCTACTATGCGAATGAAAAGCTATACGCAGCCAAAACATTAATGAATGTTAATGAATACACAAAGGCGTATAAAATTGGCGGCGGTGCAAATCGCAATGTGCAATTCAAAATCAATGTTCAAAAGGGCGCTATTTCGTTACGCCAGTTAGATTATACGTATGAAGAGGTTTAAACATGGCATATAAAGAAAAATACCCTTTGGATATAACACCACAGGGCGATACTGTACAAGATAGTATTAAGAAAAACCGCGATGAATTATTGAACGTTGCGCAACAAATGGAATTAAAAGCCGGCGGCGGTGGTGGTACTGGTGGCGGTGGTGGTACTGGTGGCCTACGTAACAGGGTATTGAGCGGTAAAGTAAGCAATGGTGAATTTTCATTCTTAACCGGTGATAACCTAAGCGTAATGATTGACGGCAGCCAAACGCCTGTATTGTTATCATTCGCCGACGGTTTCAACGATTACGGCGCGGTTGATTATATCCAAACGATTAACCGTAAACAAAGTGCATGGAGTTTACCAGCCAACAATACGTCGTACTTATACATTGAGCGTTCAGCATCTGGCGGCTTAACCTATGGCAGTACAACGCTTGAACCGATGCGCCAGCCAAATGCACCAGCAGCGGCAACGGATAAAATGTACTACAACACTACAAATGAAAAAATGTATGTGTATACTGGCACGTACTGGAAAGAAATATTGCGCGTAGTGGTAGCGATTGCCGTTACAGATGCAACACGTGTAAAGTCAATCAAGTCTTATGATCCAAATGTAAACACCGCAACAGATGCCGTAATTGGTACGCGTACGGTTGACGGTAAAGCGTATGCATTAACAGATATTCTTAATCAAATGGCGGAAGCTATTAAAAAGATTGCTGGCGATGCTAATTTCACAAATAACCCAAGCCGAACATTAAAAACGGTAATGGATACCATTAACGGTTTAGGAAGTACGTATTACAAAAAGACTGATACAGTCGCGGAAGCAACGCATGCAGCACGCGCAGACGTAGCAACACGCGCAACAACGGCAGATAGTGCTACAAACGCTACAAATGCTACGAATTGCGTGCGTAAAACTGGCGACACTATGACGGGTACGTTAAATGTTCCGGGCCTTTCTAATAACTCAATCGATTTAGATTATCTTGCCAACAATAAGGCTGGTTATAGCGGTTTCACATTCGGTGAATTAAATAACTACCGTATATGGGGTACTGCATATTGGGGTATTGGGGCCATGTTCCCGTGGAATACAAGCCAAGACCGCATATTAGGTACTCAACTTTATTTTGCTAACAGTAACGCGGCTTTTATTCGTTTTGATACAAATAACAAGGGCATGAACGAATGGCAACGCATCGCAACGTTTGAAAATAACAATACGTTGACGTTCCCAAATGGCGCAAAGTTAAAGGTGGAATAATATGCCTAATCTAGTACTAGAATATAACGGCCAAACATACCGGTTTGGATTAACTACAGATGCAGCATTAACTAACGGCCAAAATATTAAGGTTCCCTTTAATGGAAACGAATTATACGCACGTATTGGAGACGATAACACGCCGTTAAAAGTTATTAAAAACGGGCGCACATATTCGGTACAGTATAATCCGGCTGCATTTAATAATATTTATGTAGATAGACCGGCAAGTGATCGCTCAGAATGGCGTAACACGGTATTTTTCCCAAGTGGAAATTATCGTATCACAATAGACGGAAGCACGCGCGATAGTCGAGAAATACGAATTAATGATAATAGAAACATTGAAATAGTAATGAATATTATCGGTCAAGGGTATGGCAATCAGCGTTTAAAACTGACTATTAGCGGGTATTATGATAGGCAAATACTAGCCGGAAGCAATCGTAATAAATTCAGCATAGAACGAATAGGGGATTAATGATGCAACTTGAAAGCCTTGAAAGCATGATTAAAGACTATGAACGGCGCACGGGCGAACGTGTTAGTCTTGAAGGTTTTTATTTCGATGAAAATAATAACTACAAAGACAAATACAATTACTATTTCAAATGGTTTCCTAATGCTGGGTTCTTATTCTGGACTATCAACGAACATGAAGGCGAAAGATATTTTACTATCTGGCAGACATACGGCGATATGAAAGTAATAGGAAAATACATCGTTGAAGTAATGAAGATGAATGATCTTGATGTAATTGTAACGGCAACACATCGAAGCGTGCGCGGTTTCATTAAAAAGTGGAATATGGAACGTGTTCCAACTATGGACTATACCTATAATGGGTTTGATTACAAAGTACTGAAAACGGTGCGAAAACACCTTGAAGCGACTTTGTAGAAAGGAAAAGCATGTTTAAATTTGACTTGCAATTATTTGGCGGCGGCGGTAAAAAGTCGAAGGTAAGCAGCATTGATGCCAAACTACCTACGGCAACGGCCGACGAAAAGCAACTATTACAAGGCCAAATGAATTGGATTAATAACACCAATCAAAGCGCCAACACCTTGCAAGGTATGGGCGATGCGGCCTTGAATAACGTGATAACGCCAGAATACGGCAATATGTATAATTCGTATTTAGGCGCTAACCGCGGCAATCAAAATGCAATCGGCGCGTTACAAAATCAAGTTTCTACGGCCGGCGCCAAGAATTTGACGGATAACACGCGTTATGCAAATCAGTTAGCGGCAAGCGTTGATACAATGAACAACGGCGCAAGCCAGTTAGCCAACGAATACAACGGCGCATTATTACAAAATCAAAATGCTATGGATAGCATCACAAACGGCCAACTACCTACAGGCTATGCAGATGCTAGACGGCAAGCATTGAACAATGATTTACAGGCTACAGTAGGAAACGCAGTATCTAGCCTAGCAAGTCGCGGCATTGTCAATTCATCTATTACAGATAATGCATTAAATGATATTAGCAAGAACGCATCTAATACACTTGCGGCACAATATTCAAATGATTTAGGCCAAGCGGCGGCACTCAATACGCAAGCGCTTAATAATAATTTAAGCGGTATCGGTGCGAAAATGGGGTTATGGGGTAATACCTACAACAACAACCAAAACGGCATCATTAATCAAGCAAATCTAATGAACCAAGGTTATGCAAATCAGATGAATAACGCCGGCATCGCAGCGGGTTTAGTAGGCCAACGCGAAGGGTTAGCGCAAAACCCTATTAATACAGGTGCAACAACACAAAGCGCGGCAATTCAACCGGCCAAAGATTACTACTCTATGAGCCAGTTAAATAACGCGGATCAAGAAGATTTATTGAACAGATTTATGTCATTACGCTATGGACTAGCACAACCAGCACAAACAATGGTTAAGCAAGGTTCCGGCGGTTTCTTTGGAGGACTTATGAAAGGTTTTTGTTTTGTAGCGGGTACTGAAATTGCAACACCAGAAGGTGGCAAGGTTATTGAAACGTTTGTAAATGGTGATACTGTTATCACGTTGGGTGCGGTTAATGATGTAATTGCATTGCATGATATGGGCGAAAAAGAAACACATCGCCTTGAAACTGTATCCTTTGGCGTAACAACTACAGGCACAGAAAAGGTATTAACTCCGGAAGGTTTGAAGTTAGTTAGTGAATTGGTAGTTGGCGAAGTTATTATGACGGTTAACGCTTATGAACCGGTAACACTCAGCGAAGCAACTGGCAATACTGAACACGTATACGAATTGCAATGTACTGGTGATAATCTATTCTACGCTAACGGCATTATGGCGGAAGGCATCAATGAAGATGAATTGAAAGCTATTGCAGATGCATCGGAAGAAAAACCGGAAGAAAAGCCAGCTAAGAAAACTACAAAAAAATCCAGTAAGAAAGATGAACCAGTAGAGGAAGCAACCGAAGAAGCAGCAACCGAAGAAGCAGCAACTGAAGAAGCAGCAACCGAAGATAATAAGAAAGTAGAGGAATAACACAATGGGCGTTATCTACGTGAAAGATTTTGAACCATGGGCGGCGTTGGGCGAATTAGCCGGTCAATATTTCTCACATCGTTTAGGTGCATTGCAGAATAACAAAATGGCTAAAGGCTATCAAGCAATGTTAGGCGGTGGCGGTGGTGCTGGCGGCGAACAAGACACGAACACACCGCAAATTGTGGATAATAATAACCGTATGGCGGGAATGGGTATGCAACAACCTAATAGCGCCGGTCAAATTAACCAGTTATTGTCTAATTCTAATAACACATTCGCCAATAACTTGATGCAAAAGAATAATATCGGATTATGGGGCGGTCAAAATCCAGCCGCACCAGCACAACCGATGCAAGCTAACACAGATGCGCCAAGTAATCCGGTTACTGATCAGCGCTTTAACGCATACATGAATGATCCAAGTCCTACGTTACAAAAGCAGTTACAAGCACAGGCAGCACAGGCACCACAAATGCCAGCAACACCAGCGCAACCGCAACAAAACACAGGGTTATGGAATTTTCAAAATCTAAATAATACTGGTATTAATACAGGGGTACCGCAAACATACCAAGAAATGATGCAACAAAGACAAAACGCACCTTTTCATGGGGCGCCCAATTCGGCCGTAAATGGTAACGCCGAAGCGGATAAAGCGCCGGGCCAATACTCTATACCAGATAAAGCAAGCGTAACAAGCGAAGCAAGAAAACAACTAGGGGCTAATACGTTAGCCCTAGTTAAAGCCGGCTTTGATTTTAAGACCGCGCAAGGTTTAGCCAGCGAACAATACCAAACTGACGTTAATAATATGTATATGCAGCAAGTCAACGAATATCAAGAAAAAGTACTTGAACCAATGCGCCAGCAAATCATGAACAATCTTGTATTTACACAGGATAAAGACGGCAACCCGGTTGTAGATACCTATAACACAAAACGGGTTAAAGGATTGGCGCCAGCCGTGGCAAGATATAACTACCTTGCCGGTAAGATTGGTGCTGGTACTATTGATATGAATAACTTGAATTCTATTGCGGCACTTGATAAACCGGATTATAAATTTAGTAGTGCGCAAAACGGCCATATTGTACGTTACAACATGGGCGACGGTACTATTCAAGACATGGGCGGTTATGGCAAGGTTGAAACAAAACAATTTGCGAACGGTCAAGTTATTGTTATGACGCCAGACGGCCAAATGAAAAACATCGGTAACTTTGGTGCGAAAAACATTAAAGTTATGCCAGACGGAAAAACGTATATTGTTGGCACAGACGGCAGCATGAAATATGTAGGTACGCACGTTAAACCGGCAACGGCTACACAGTCCGGCACTAGCGGATACAATGCGCAAGTATTACGTACGTTATCCGCTCAACATACCGCATGGGTGAAAGCTAACCCAGATAAAGCAGAAGCTGAAAGCCCTTATTATGGGCAGTTACAAAGCGCGTTAAGTGGTGCGCCTACTGCTGGTGGTGGTGCTGCTGGAGCACCAACGGTTAAACGGCAGCCGACTTATTCAAGCGAAGAACAAGCAGCAATTTCTAAACGCATGAATGAACTTTCAGCGCAAGGCTGGAGCGATGATCAGATTGCGGCGGAACTTGATGCGGCCGGATACGGTCAATATAAATCGTGGTTAAAGTCTTATTAAAAATAAAGGGGTAGACTATGGGTGCGTTTGATGATATTACAAGCCAATACGGCAAGGCAGCTGGAAACGGTAACGCCTTTGAAGATATAACAACCGAATACGGTTATGACGTAGGCAACGCGCCCAAGCCTACGTTTTGGGATAGCGTTAAAAATAATGCCGAATATGTTGCTAATGGCGTTAAAAACAATATTGAATGGATTGATAAAACCGGCAAAGAAATTAACGACAATGTAGGCAATACCTTAACGGCGTGGAAAGATGATGTAGTAAAAAAATCAAATAATTTAGGTAATGAGTATTCTAAAAGTGCTGCTAATGCCCTTGAAGCTAATGGCGATAACTTTTCTAAATTTGATGATAATGGGGAGTTTATCGACGAATATGCTACGCCGGGGTTAGGTAAAGCGCACGTAGAAACATATAATGCCGCAGTTGGTAAGCCGGCCGGATATCTGGCAATTACGCCATACGTTCCACCACCGGTGCGAATAGCTGCTGGCGTTCTTGCCGCGCCTACGATTGCAAGTGATACGGTTGATATGTATAACTCTAATGCAGCCGCAGAAAACGACGGAACGGCACCTGACGGAATTTTAGGGAATAAATATGTAGCCACGGCGAAAAATCTTATAGTAGACCCAGTGGCCGAGCCAGTAGAACGCTTGATTGACGACCCGGGGGAATTTGCTAAAAATATAGCCATGAACCCTACTAACTTATGGGGCGATGTATTTTTGCCGGCTGCCATGATACACGGGGCAACACCTAAGAAAGTAAGCGGTGCAATCGGTGAACGTGTAGGACGTGCAGCGGAACACATCAAAGAAAAGGCATCTAACGCCTTTGAAGATATTGGCGAACGTTTTACAAAAGATGCGCCAAAACTTGAAGAAGGCGTTATGTATAATGCCTTTGATGATGTACCAGTACCAGAAGAACCAAGTAACGCAGTAGAACCGCGCGAATACTCCGAAGGCGGTTTAAGCGGGCAACCTATGGAAGGTGAAACCGGCAATATCCAAGCGGATATATATAACCGATATCGTCAGAATGGTTTAAGCGACGTTGAAGCGGCTGCTATGACTGGTAATATCGGCGCCGAAAGTAGTTTTAGTACAACGGTTACAAGTGGCGACGGTTATGGTTCCCGTGGTTTGGTTCAATTTACTGGCGATAGATTGAATGGCGAAAAAGGTTTATTGAAATTTGCGGAAAGTCGCGGGTTAGATCCGTGGGATTGGAGAACGCAAGTTGATTTCAGCGTATGGGAATTGCATAATACCGAAAGCGCTGCACTTGAAGCAATGCGTGCGCGCCCAGATGCAACACCGGCAGAAATGGCAAAAATCATACGTGAAACATACGAAAGACCAGACCCAGCAGTAGCAAATGATGCATTGCGTGCAGAAATTGCAGAAAATACCTTTAAAGGCAATTACGGAAAATATGAAAATGGGCCGCGCGATAATACATCGTTTAAAGATAGTACACTAGACCCTAATTATCGAAGCTATGAGCAACCATTCAAAGATGAGTTTATAGAAAACGAAAAACCAGTAAGCGGCGAAGAACCACATACCGATTTAAACAGTTTTGTAGAAAATGCCGATAAAAAACAGGTTAAAAACGAAGATTTAGGTATATACTATCAAGGCGAAGGTGAAACGTCCCGTACAGGCGAAATAAATGAATTTCAACCGAAAGACCGCATAAATGCTGACTTTGTAGAGGGTGAAAAACCTAAATTTGAAGAAAAAGCACTTGAAAACGATGCAAGTACTCAATTTAGGTATGAAGAAGATGCACCAAACGAAAGTTTACGAAATGCACTTGACGATTTACCGCCAAAAGCAAAAGAAACTATCATAAACGAATTGAAAAATGATGCATCTGAACCACGATATACCGAATTAGAAAATAAAGTAAATTCTAATACGGAAATATTGAAGGATTTAAACAAAGCCACAAAGCCAGATATTCCAAAAACGGAACTCGATGCGGTGAAGGTTCGATTATCTGAAAGCCTAGATGTACCAGTTGAACGATTGAACAACGAATACATGGAAACGGTTCGCCGTGATCGTGCTGCCGAACTAATTGCAGATACGCAAGAATTGAAATTAATGCAAGCGGAACCGGCAGAAGGTGGCGTAAGCAAGTACGCGCAGCAACCTAGCCAACTATTAGATAATGCAACGCATGAGCAAGTACGCGATGCAGTTGTAAAAGCCTTTGACGGCAACGAAGCAATGGCGAATAGATACATGGAAAGTAAAGGCGTTAGACCTACGGAACCGCTACAATATAGCGTTAAAGGTAACGAAACGCCGCATACTGGCATTGATGAAGTAGGGCGGTTAGGCCGAAGCGTAACACGTAGGGAAATTCTTGATGCGGTTAATAACCTATTCAATCAACGCGTTAAAAGTGGCCGTTTGGGCCGTGATAACGTGCGCGGCTGGTATAACACTAAAACCGATGTAATTCGTAGCGGTAATTATGGCGAAATTCCAGTTATCATGCACGAATTAGGGCATTATGTAGATAATTATTTCGGTTTCAGTAAAGATGCGCGGTTCAATACCGAATTTAACGGCGTAATTCAAGACCGGTTCGGTAAAGCATACAATAAATTAGGTATGGACGGTATACGTGGCGAAGGTTACGCAGAATTTTTCAAAGATTATGTAAGTGATCGCGCGAAAGCAAAACGCGAATTTCCGGAATTTTACAAACACTTTACCGAAAAGATTGCAAATGAACCGGAATTAAACGGTATTACAAATAAATTGTCTCAACTGGTTCACGAATGGCACCGTCAAGGTGGCGCAGAACGTATCAAGGGTAGTATTTCATTTGAAAGTAAGGGTAAAGTTAGCCAAGCTATTGATGCGGTAAAACGTGGTGAAGCTAAGGACGTAATCAAAAAAGCATTAAATGATGTATACACTAAAGCCATTGATGAATTAAACCCGTTGAAGGATTTAGTTGAAGAGGTAGAACGCCAAACAGGCGAAAAGATTGCCTTTGACGATAATCCATATATGCAAGCGTGGTTAGCACGTGGCTGGGTAGGTAAAGCAGAAACGCTTATTGAACACGGCGCGCCGGAACGTGGTATTAAATCGTTAAAAGACATTTTGAAAGGTATAGGCGAAAAGGAACATAAGGAATTCTCCGCATATCTTGTAGCCTTGCACGATTTAGACCTACACAAAAACAAACAAAAAGCAACGTTTGATTATACCGAAGATGCGGCCGTATTAGGTAAGCACGCCGGAAACGAACGTTTTCAAAAGGCGGCAGTTGCAATATATAAATATCAAGATTACATGTTACAAATGTTGGTTAAAGAAGGTATGTTGACGGCCAAGGCATATCATACAATGCGTAAAATGTACCCGCACTATATTCCATTTTTCCGCGATATGTCAGATGCTGGCATGCAATCATTCTTATCTGGTGGGAAGGGGTTCATTGACGTATCTAGTCCGGTAAAACGTTTTAAAGGCAGTACGCGCGATATTATAGATCCGTTGGAAAGTATCGTAAAGAATACGTTCCAATTTTATAACGCAGTAGAACGCAATCACGTTGGGCGTACATTTGCGAAACTTGCCGATAAAAACGGCGTAGGGCAAATAGTGGAACGTGTAAACGGCAATAAGGCAAAAACTGATAATACATTTAATGTTTGGGAAAACGGCGAAAAAGTAACATATGAAACAACGCCGGAACTTATTCAAACGATGCGCATGTTAGATAAAGACCAATCAAACATGGTTGCAAAAATCTTATCATATCCGGCCAACTGGTTACGCGCTGGTGCTACATTATCACCAGAATTTATCTTGCGAAACCCTGTACGTGATATGATAGGCGCATCTATTTATTCCAAACATGGTTTTATTCCTGTTCTTGATACTTTTAAAGGGTTATCGCTATTCCTTAAAAAAGGTGATTTATATTGGGAATATATGAAATCTGGCGCAGCACACGCGGCAATGGTTTCGTTAGATCGCGACTATTTAGGTGGCCAATTACGCGATATTATGAGCCGTGAAAGTAAGGTTACTAAACTAATTAAAAACCCTATTGAAGTGTTACGTGCTATGAGTGAAGCAACAGAAATGGCAACACGATTGGCGGAATTTGATAATGCGCGAAAGGGTTATACTGGGGTTGGTAATCGCCTATTCGGTAAAGATAGAAAGCCTTTAACTGCAAGAGAAGCGGCGCTTGAAAGCCGTGATATAACGCTAGATTTCAGCCGTAGGGGTTCGCATACTAAAAAAGCAAATCAAGTAATAGCCTTTTTTAATGCTACAATTCAAGGCGCCGACAAAATGGCCCGTGCTTTTAAAGAAGACCCGCGCGGTATGACTGTTAAAACTATGCTATATATCACGTTACCAAGTATCTTGCTATGGTACATGAATAAAGATGATGAACGATACCAAGAGCTTCCACAATGGGAAAAAGATACATTCTGGATAATTCCGGGCAAGGAAAATATGTATCGTGTTCCTAAGCCATTTGAAGCTGGCGTATTATTCGGTACATCGTTTGAACGTATGCTACAGTATTTTGACGATGCCAAAAACAACCGTAAAAGCGTAGGTTTCAAGGGGTTCGGCGATAGGGTAATAGATAGCCTTGCACCTAGTTTTATGCCTACGGCTATGATACCGGTTGTTGAAGCTATGACGAATTACTCTTTATTCAGACAACGCAATATTATTCCACAATCTCAAGAAAATTTACCGGCACACCTACAATATGGAGCAAATACAAGCGAAGTTGCAAAATTCGTAGGCGATAAAATCAACGTTTCGCCGTATATTGTAGATAATACAATAAGAGGGTACGGCGGCGGCCTTGCTGGTTTAGGTTTAAGCGGCATTGATGCGGCTACTGGTGCAAAAGAAAACAATGCATCTAAAAAATGGTACGAAGCGCCGGGGTTAAGAGGGTTCACGGCGGCGCCTTATCAATCATCTAATAGCGTGCAACGTGTATATGATGATTATAAGGAACAAGAAAAACTACATAATGAATTCAAACTAACAGGGCAACGGCCAGACGGATACGATGCCAAAGAATTCGCAAAACTCAAAAATGCAAGTGATAGCCTAAAAGGTTTGAACAAAGCATCTAAAGCGATCATTAATAATGAACGCATGAGCGGCGAACAAAAGAGGGAACAATTAGACAAAATCAATATGAGAAAAGCCAATATAGCGCGCAGCGTTTATGGTTTAGGTAAGGTTAAATAAAGGGGCGCATAATGGAGTTTATTTTGAAGTTTTTTGTTGAGGGTTGGAACTCTTTAACAGATAGTTTTGTACTGAAAGCAATATTAAGCGGTGCGGCTGCCGTTGCTATATGGGTGATTGGAATTAAACACGTCCAGATTTTGGGCGTGTTTATTTTATTGGTATTCATCGACCTTTTCACTAAATGGGCGGCTATTGCCTATCAAATGTTAATTGATGAATACGGATATGATAAAGACCAAATGGCGGTATGGGAAAAATACCGCGCAATACCGTTGGCGTTTGAAAAGGGCCTAATTTCCAGCCGATACATGCGAAAAGGGTTTGTTTTTAAAATCCTAACATATGTAGCGGCTACAATGGCGGCCGTATTATTCGATGAAATGAGCGGGCAAAAGCAATTTGCGGTATCGTTGGTTTGGTTATATTTGGGTTCCTGTGAATTCCTATCTATTATGGAAAACCTACGCGACGGCGGAAATGCGATGCTAGGGAAATTTCTTGATTTAATCCGAACCAAAATTGAAAACAAGGTTAAATTATAAGGGGGTACCATGAGAGGTATTGACGTAAGCGAAAATAACGGCGTAGTTGATTGGGGCGCGGTAAAGGCTAATGGGTTTGATTTTGCGATTATTCGCATCGGTTATGGCCGTGGTAATTTAGATAGTGAATTCTATAACAATATTAACGGCGCAATTAACGCCGGTTTAGCAGTTGGCGTATACCATTATTCCTATGCCATGAATGAAGAACACGCAGCAGAAGAAGCGGAATTCATTTTGAATGTACTTAATGATGCCGGCTTAACTGTTGACAAGTTGCCAATGGGCGTATGGTTCGATATGGAAGATGCTGACGACTACAAAGCAGAACATGGTATGCCAACAGACCAGCAACTAACTAATATATGCAGCGTGTTCATCAACAAATTATGGCAAGCTGGATATGTAAATACTGGTTTATATGCTAGTTATGACTGGTTAGTAAACGTATTAGACGTTAGCCAGTTGGGCGGTTGCGCTATCTGGTGCGCACAACTTAATAGCCAATGCGACTATGAAGGGGCCAATTTATGGCAATATACATTTACCGAAAATATCGAAGGTAAAGAATTTGATGCGGATTTAGTATTGAATTGGCCTATCTAACGGGGGTATTGTATGGATACTATCAAGCAATTCATAAAAGCGTATTTGCCAGTTATCACAGTAGCATTGCTTATGCTGCTGGTGGTAGTCGCTGGCCTGTTCGTCTATAATATGATGCATACCAAAAAGCTACAAGAACCGGTTATTATCAATCAGACCGTGGCGAAGAACCCTGTTAAATTAGGGGAAGCGCTTAACGTATCGACAAAAGAAGCAAAAGAAGTTATTTCCTATAAGGAAAATACTCAGCCTGTAGTAACGTATTATACACAGGCGCCAACGCTACATGATGCGGCAGTAGTTACGAAAAATTCTATTAAGGATAAATCGCCGAATATTCCAAAGGAAGCTATTGAAAAAAGCGATAGAACGGCCGTAGTAGAAAATACCGATGAACAAAAGATTGATGTATATAAGATTAATCTTAATAAAGTGCATCGTGTAATGGGTGGCGTTACTGTACTGGATACAGGCAAGGTATATGAAACGGTAGGTTATCAAGCTGGCGACTTTCAAGGCCTAGCGCATTTTGACGGTAAGCATTTCAAAGGGGCCAGCGCACTTTATACATTTGCGAAATGGTAGGTGATCCGATTATCTCCGAGTTGCACGGCTTGCAACAGTAAACTATTAGTTGACAGTTGGAAAGGAAATATTATGAAAACATTTACATTTGAAGGCAAAACTCATATGTTCGCGGAAGAAGTAGAACCAAAGAAGGACGGTTTATATACCGCAACATTAACAGACCACAATAACGTACGTTGTGAAATGTGGTTCGTTAATGGCGAATTGAAACGCCTTGTTGAATTAGATTAATAAGAAAGGGGTACCATAGCGGTACCCCTCTTTTTTTATTTTTGACGGCAAAAATACGGCAAAAATTTCATAATAAACTATATGATTTTGTGGATATGAATTCTTAAAAATTGTTTTGGCCAATCAGTTAAAAACTACACTATGCTATTTTATGGATAAAAAATATTAAATCCGATATAATATATTGATATAAAATATAGTCTATAAAATACCATGTTTAATAGGGTTTGTTATTAAAACGGCAGAAATTCGTCAAAAATAATTAGCCGAAAATATCGGCAACCTTATCAGCTGCCTTTAGTCGCATATCATCTGAAAAATGAACATATGTATTTAATACTGTTTGTATACTATCACCTAATAGGGCGGATACCGTTTTTATGTCTACGCCATTTGATAATAATTTAGTTGCGTATGTATGGCGTAGATCATGAATTGAGTTATATGGCAAGAACCTTTTCATAATTCGTGTTGCGCCCCAGCTAGCGCTAACTCTATTATTAAAAAGGCGGTCGGTCGAACATGTTTCCTTGTATTCTTTCAAAATATTGGTTAATATTGGCGGAATAGGTAATTGCCTATAACTATTTTTGGATTTAAGCGGCTTTAACGCATATTTATTGTAATCAATCGCGCCGAATTGCTGTACTACATTAATAGTATTACTATCTAAATCAACGTTTTCCCAAGTAAGGCCAATAATTTCGCCATATCTCATGCCGGTATAGGCGGCAATAGAAAATATAACATAGTATTTATAGTTTTTAGGTTTTAAATCTTTTAAAAATGTTTCTATTTCTGTATCTGATAATACCTTTATTTTTGTAGGTTCATTATCCTTAAAACGTGGTATTGTTTTTAATTCGTTTACAGGAATTATTTTATATTGGTTCGCCGCATAGCTAAATAAACGTTGAATTGTACCCAAAGCAAGGTTTTTTGTGGTAGTTGAATATAAACTATCATTCAATACTCTTTTAACTTGATACGGCGTTATATTCGCTATTTTTTCGTTAAATATAGGCTTAAATATATCAAATGTACGTGTATAGGCCTGTAATGTATTAAATGTACGCGGCTTATTTTCTTTCATGTAAATATTAAAAAAATCAATAAGAGTTATGTTTCTAAGACTATCATCGGTTGCGGTGATAGTCTTTTTTAGTTTATCAATGATCGTTTGGGCGTGGATTTTTGCCGCCTTTTGTGTTTCAAAACCCTGTTTAGATTTCTGGCGCCAGCGGTTGCCATCCTTGTATGAAACGATACATTGATACCCTTTATCCTTTTTTCTTATGGTTATATTGCATTGCATCATCTAATTCCTTTAATGAATAACTTGCTATGTAATGAGCGCCAACAGTTAGGGCAACTATTAAAAGTAACAAAATATATCGGTGTTCTTCCCAAGACATAAGGCCTAATATCATACCAATAATAAGGTACAGAATACTTTGATAAAAGGCTACGTTAATTGCATCTTTTTTACTCATGGTAAACCCCTTTATTTAACAATATATGCGCGAATGTATCCGCATCATGTTCTAGCTTTACGCGTAAATCCACATCTATTTCCTTAAATAAATCATAATCCTTATGAAGGAATATATGCCCTAATTGATGAGCCAACGCCATGCGCTGCTGGCGCCTACTTAACCGGCTATTTATAATAATAGCCTTTTTTATCTCCGGTTTTATCTGTATACCGCTAACGCAAGCCGGCAATGGTTTATATATAACTTTAATATCTAATTTACTTGCTATGTGGCGCGGTTCGTTTGAGCCGTGCGAATTAATCAAATCTAAGACAAAAGAACACATATTGAACATGCTAACAATTCCCCTTGAATATATTAATCGTCTAATACCGCTTTTAATACTTTGGATATTTTAGCTTTTTGCGATGCCGTCAATTCACGATCACCATAATAACAAATTAAAGCATTATCCGTAATTTTCTTTAAATCAATACAATTATCTTGCTTTTTGACTTTAGGCGTTCCCTCTACGCCCTCAGTAAAATAAGAGGTTGGCACGTTGAAATAATCAGCCAAAATCTTAACTGTTTTTAAACTGGGTATAGAGTTTTGGTTTTTCCAACGTGAAATAGTACTTTGAGCAATGCCAGTTTCCTTTGAAACTTGATACATGGAAACGCCAGTTTTTCGCATTGCATCGCAGAATTTTTGGTAAAACATGTTTAACCTCCGCAAACTATAAATAAAAATTTATAAAATTTACGAAATGTTTATTGGACTACTTGCGTTAACGCACGTATAATAAAGCCATAAGGTAGTTGCGAAAACGCAAGCAATCTTATAAACAATCGTGTTATAGCAAGTTGTGAAAGGTGAAATGTTTATTACTTGCTATAACGCAAGTATAACATTTTAAATAAGGGGGTGTAAACCATAAAAACAACAGTAAAAAACATTTTCCAGTTAATGGATAAACAAGGCGTTACCGCCTATAAGTTATCTAAAGAAACTGGAATTAGTGAAAGCGTTATATCACGCTGGAAAAGCGGCGAACAATCGCCAAGTATTAGCAGTCTTGTAAAGGTTGCGCACTTCTTTAATTGTGGTTTATCTGAATTGATGAAAGGGGTTACGAAATGAAACTAACGTATACCGTGGAAGAAGTGGCCGAAGTTTTGGGCGTTTCTAAATCGTCGGTATACAACTTAAAAAATAATGGCACTATACATGCTATTGAAAAACTACCCGGTTTGTTGTTTAGCGTTGAAGAAATTCACAGTTTGGTTATGGTGAATGACGAATACAATACATTCAATTACAGATTATTAAAAAAGAAGTGTGAAGCGCTAGAAACCGAAAATGCAAAACTAAAAAATAGTATAAAAAAAATCACCAGCGATGTACTGGCGATTATGGGGGAATTTGTCAATGACTAGCATTATGAAAATTGCGGGTTTTGTATTGTTGTTAGGTACGCCCGGATCATTAGAGATTGACGTACTAACATTTTATGAAGCAATGCTACAAGGCCTATTAGGCATTACGCTGCTATATAGTGGCATCTATATTGATAAATTAAAAAAGGCCCAATAGTAACGGCAATTACTAAAGGGCAGATGCGAAAAGTGAGTTATTAAAGCATCTTAACCGCATAATATCATATGCGCGTTAAGGTGGCAAGGTGTAAAAAATGGACTTTGACTGGCAATTAAATAAAAAACAAATAGCCGAAGTTTCGGCAATGTTCACAGAACTATGTGAAAAAATAGCAGATAAAGAAATTTCTATCGGTTTTAGCGTTAGAAAAATCGATGAAAAAGGCGAAGAAACGCTTTTTACTTATGATGTATACGCAATATATGAAGGCAAAATAATTTATATAACTATGGGAGAACATCGTTCTTTAATGGGTTCAACTATAACGAATAATGACATAGCGGAAATTATTGCGTTCTTGAAAGGGAATAAATAAAAATGAGTAGCATTTATACATTAAACAAAGATTATGCGGAACTATCCGCAATGCTTGAAGCAGCAGAAACGCCTGAAGAAATCGAAGCAATTCAAAACACATTGGAAATGCTGGATTTGTCTATCGAAGAAAAGATAGAAAATACGGCAAAATACATGATTAATGTTGAAGCTGACATACAAGGAATTAAGGCTGAAATTGATAGATTAAACAAGGTCAAAAAATCAAAGGAAAGCACTATTGAAACCTTAAAAAACAACATTGAATATTCAATGAAACAAAAAGGCATTGAAAAGTTAGAGGTTGGCACCTTTAAAGCTGGTTACCGCAAAAGCGAAAGTGTTGAAATTATCAACCTTGATGTAATTCCAGCGGACTTTACAAAGGTTGAAATTAAAGCCGATAAAACTGCCATAAAAAAAGCAATTAAAGCCGGGGAAACGGTAGAAGGTGCAGAAGTTAGAACAAACATGAATTTCTATATTAAGTAGGCGGTGAAACATGGAATTTAGAACACTAAAAGCAAATGAAATAGATTGCCGTATTCAATCACTAAACGAAAAGAATGGAAACGTAGGCGCAGTAGTGCTGCTATATAAAGATGCACGCGTTGACATGCGGCTGCTTGATGAAGTTGTAGGCGCATTAAATTGGAAACGTGAGCATACGATCATTGGCGATAGATTATACTGCACAGTTTCAATCTTTAACGAACATACTGGCGAATGGGTTGGTAAGTCCGATGTAGGTACTGAAAGCAATACCGAAAAGGAAAAAGGCCAAGCATCTGACAGTTTCAAGCGTGCATGCTTTAACTGGGGAATTGGTAGGGAATTATACTCCGCACCTTTTACTTATATCAATTTGCAAAAAAACGAATGGTATCCGGGGAAAGACGGAAAACCTAAATCAAACGCAAGATTTACAGTTAAAGAAATTGAATATGACGAAAATCGAAATATTAGTAAGTTAATCATTATTGATAACAAAGGAAGCGTGCGTTTTACAATGGGCGGCAATGCAGCACCAGCGCCAGCGACTAAACCAAAAGAAAAACACGTTGCCGGATATGATGAATTCTGTAAACTTGCAAAAGATAATAACGTACCACCGGCAGAAATTACAAAGTATATTGCTGGCACATTTAAAAAACCAAAACTTGCATTACTTGATCAATTCGAAATGATCGCGGCGCTTGATTGGTTAAAAAAGCGGACTACTGAAAACAAAGATTTTAAAGGGTTCGTGTTATATGACAATGAAGATGCAGCATTAGAACATGAAGATGCTGGAGACCGCATTTGATGAAATGGGTAACAAAAGGAATTGCGGTTGTTAAAACGTTAGGTTATAACATTCTAATTCCAGCGCCGAAAGATGAAGAAATCAATAAAATTGATGAAAATTCAGAATATACGGTAACGCTAACAAAGAAATCTAAAAAGCGTTCTTTAAACGCTAACGCGTACGCATGGGTTCTATGCGATAAGATAGCGCGTGAACTTTCAAAGAACGCATATATTTCAAAAAATGACGTGTATAAGCGTGTTTTGATTGAAAGCGGTACATTTACCTATCTACCAATTAAAAACGATGCCGTAGGCCGATTTATTGAAATTTGGCACGGCCACGGGTTAGGCTGGTACGCCGAAGATGCCGGCCCAGCAAAAACGGAAGGTTATACAATCGTTCGCGCCTATCATGGTAGCAGCGTTTACACGGTAGATGAAATGCGGCGTTTGATTGATGCGCTTGTTGATGAGTGCAGCCAATTAAACATACCGATTGAAGATAACGATTACATCAATTCACTTGTAAGGGAATGGGGCAATGAACAAACGAAAGAAACAGGATAATGTATTGTACGCCAGAACCAGAAAATGGGCGTACGAAAGAGATGAAGGCCTATGCGTTCTATGTGGTGCAATGGCAACCGAAGTACATCATATAGAGTTTAGATCGCACGGCGGATTATCAAATTTAAGTAATCTTGCTTGCCTATGTAGAGATTGCCATACAAAGGCACATGGCAGCGATGCAAAACAAATACGGGAGATTTTAAAAGAAAGGAACGCAAAAATACAATGGCAGAACGGCGAATGATGTCTAAGAAAATTATTGATACAGATAATTTCCTAGATATGCCACAAAGTACACAATGCCTATACTTTCATTTGCTGCTAAGGGCAGATGATGACGGCTTTATTCAATCGCCAAAAAGCATTATGCGTATAACGGGGTGTAAGGAAGATGACTTAAAACTACTTAACGCAAAAGGGCTTGTGATTGGTTTTGAAACTGGCGTTATTGTCATTAGACATTGGCGGATACATAACTATGTACAAAGTGATCGTTACTCAAAATCAGAACTACCGGAAGCAAAATGCGTAGAACTAAAAAACAAGGTGTATGAAGTGGTAGGTCAACCGATAAACCCAGATAATACCTACATGGATACAAAATGTATACAAAATGGATACAATCTGGATACACAGATAAGAATAGATAAGATAAGAGAAGAAGAGAATAGAATAGAAACACTATGTCATGTTTCACATGACAATGTGGATAAATCTCACTTTGAAATTATCGAATATCTTAATCTTAAAACCGGTTCAAAATTTAAGCCTACAACTAAACCGTATGTACAGGCGATTAGATCACGCTTGAAAGAAGGTTATACCGTTGATGATTTTAAAACGGTCATTGATAAAAAATGCCGTGAGTGGAAAGGTACAAAACTAGAAAAGTACCTAACGCCTAAAACGTTATTCGCGCCAAGCCACTTTGATACGTATCTAAATAGTAACGAAATGTTAGCCATGACTGATACGGAAAGAAAAGTGGCGGAATTAGCTGCTTTAATTGATGCGGTAGAAGGGGGGAACAGATGAAGCCAGAAACGTTGAAGGCTACGGGCCAATTATTGATATATGACAAATTCGATAGTGCAAAAGTTAAAATGTACGCCTACATGCTGGAAGATATTAACCCGGTAACATTGGCGGAAGCTATTAAACAATGTATCAATACATGCGAATTCGTTCCAGCCGTTGCGACTATCAGAAAGAAAGCGGCAGAAATTTCTGGATATGTAAACGGCAAGGAAGAACGATTGATTGCGCAAGATGCATGGGAAATTGTCAGAAAAAAGGCAAGCCAAGTAGGATATGAAAAAGGCCTTGATGAGTTGGAAGGAATAACAAGGCTTGCGGCTAAAACTGTATGGCGTTTCTTCGACCCAAGAAACTGCCAAAGCTATAACGAAAGCGCCGCAATGAGCCAATTTTGTAAGGCTTATGAGCAACTGGCAGCGCGTGAACGAAAGAACATGGAAATAGCGGCAAGCATCAAAAGTAATGGCCTATTAATGGAAGCGCGGAAGCGTGCAGAATTAAATATGCCACGAAATACAGAAATTAAGATGCTAGATAACGGCCATTTGGTTGAAGTTGAAAAGCACGATCCGGTAGACCTTAAAAGCATGGTTAAAGATGCCGATATTTCGGACGAAAGTAAAAAGTTAATACTGGGGGTGCTGGAATGAACAAGAAATATAATTTATTCCCGAAATTAATCGAATGTAGGGAATTGTTAAAGTATACACAATCAGACATGGCAGATATTGCCGGTGTATCACCGGAAACATACAAGAAACATGAACGCGGGTTATTTGATTTTAGATTAACCGAAATGCTTGCCATTCAAGAAAATGTTAATGACGAATTACAAACAAATCTAACACTAGATGAATTGTTTAGAATGGAAAAAATCGTTTAAATGCGTTGTATGGAATTTTTAAGCCGTCAATGATAAATCATAAGGGCGAAATAGTAGACATGGCAAAATGAGCGAATTTGCCATATAGAATTAGAAAATAGAAAGGGAATTATATTATGAATAGTGTTCAATTATTGGGAAATCTTGCGCGTGATCCGGAAGTACGTTATACACAATCCGGAAAGGCGGTTGCAACGTTCACAGTAGCTGCCAGCAATACATATATTGATAGTGCTACAAATGAAACGAAGGAACAAACGGCGTTTGTAAATTGCGTTGCATGGGGCAAGCTGGGCGAAGCGGTAGGCAACTATAGAAAAGGAAACCGCTTATTTGCAGAGGGCCGAATTCAAACAAGAAGCTATGAAACGCAAGACGGCCAAAAGCGATATGTAACGGAAGTTATTGCAAGTTTCGTAGGCGTATCCGCTTTACATGATGCGGAAGCTGGCAGCAATTTCGATAGCTTTGCAGATGATAAGGGGAATGATGAAAATATTCCGTTCTAACGGGTGAAAGTATGAAATCACCATGTAAGGGTTGTGAGTATAGGGTGTTGGGCTGCCATAGTACATGCGCGGCCTACATCAAATACAGTAGCAACAGAAAAAAAGAAATAGAAAGCCGTGATATACGGGGCGATGTGTTTGGGTATGTAAAGGATAGTAATAACCGCATCAAGCGGCGTATAGGTAAATGTTAGGAAGGTAAAAATGGCATACATAGAAAACTGGCTTGCATTAGGTGCTTGCATATATAGCCGGAAAACCGCAGATGCAGCGCTTGCCGCATTAGGTTTAAGAAAAGCTATCAAAAGAAAGCCGATGCGCCCCGATGTTGATGTAAATACATTGATTGCACTACGTAATGAAGGGTTAGCAATTCGGGAAATCGCGGAAGCGTGCGGCGCATCGTATACGCTGGTTAGAAATCGCCTGTTAGCTGCTGTCGTAAGTCTTGAAAGGTGGAAACGTTAAATGAAATTTATAGATTTTTTCAGCGGTATAGGTGGATTTCATACAGGGTTAGAAAAAGCTGGTATGAAATGTATAGGCTGGTGTGAATTTGATAAGTTTGCGCAAGCATCATACCGGGCAATGTATGATACAGATAATTTGTGGTTTGGCAATGATGTAACAAAGGTTAAGGGAAAGGATTTACCAAATGCAGATTTATGGGCGTTCGGATTTCCTTGCCAAGACGTGAGCATCGCCGGAAAACAAAAAGGATTAAAAGAGGGAACCCGCAGCGGGTTATTCTATGAAATTATGAGGTTAATTGATGAGTGCGAAGAAAATAAACCCAAATGGCTTGTGTGTGAAAACGTTAAGAATTTGCTATCTATCGACGGGGGGGCGGATTCCTCAACGTTATCGGTGAAATGGCCGAAAGAGGGTATAGTATCGAATGGGGTGTGTACAATTCCAAAAACTACGGAGTACCGCAAAACAGGGAACGCGTGTATATTATCGGATATTCTGGAAAAGAATGTATCGGAAAGTTATTACCTAACCCAAGAGAAAACACAACAACTCTTAAACAAGTCGTTGGGGGTTCACAAGGAATGAGGGTATATGATCCAGACGGAACAAGCTGCACTTTGTCAGCGCAAGGCGGCGGAATGGGTGCAAAAACTGGGTTATAAACAATTAAGGAAAGCGGTGTTCACAATCTAGGAAACGTTACTGCTTATAAAAATGATTACACAGTATATGCAAGTGGTATAGCGCGCACGTTAATGGCATGTTCTTATAAACATGTTCCGCAAGTAGCCATTAAAAATGCAACTAAAACAGGATACACAATGGCGGAAGTTGGCGACGGCATAGACTTAGCATATCCAAATAGTGAAACAAGAAGAGGGCACGTTCAACCGCAGCAATCTAACACATTGACAACTAGCGATAATCTGGGCGTATTAGTCGATGATCAACCTATCAGAATTAGAAAGTTGACGCCTAAAGAATGTTGGCGATTGCAAGGGTTTTCCGATGCGCAATATGAGAAAGCAGCAGCGGTAAATAGTAATAGCCAATTATATAAGCAAGCTGGTAATGCCGTTACTGTAAATGTGGTTGAAGAAATTGGTCGCCATATTATGGGAATAGTACATGAAAATAGGGGAATTGATAAATGAATGTAAAGGTAGACATGGGGAACGGTAGAGTTTTTACATGTGAGCAACTAGCCAGCGCATTAACGCTGGTTATTGAAAACATGATTTTAAAACCAAAAGTAACGCAAGATAGATTTTTAATTACACTTGAATACAAATATCATAAGGACGGCAAAACGAAACGATTGCGGCAAGGGCTTTCCAAAATGGTAATGGAAGCGTTTAACGGAACGATTGAAGCATACATTTATAACGTACGGCAACAAATAAAGGAACTTATTGTAAAAGGGGAATTATACGATGAAGAATGAGCAAAAATGGTTATTACAAGAAATGTATAACGAAGGTTATCGAGACATTAAGATTGAGGGTGTTTACGCATTTTTCGTAAATCCTACATTTATTGAAAACGGCGGTAATTTCAAGATACGCGATCATACCCCAAGAATTCCATGCAAAGTGCTGGGGTTAAATCCTAATATCCGTAAATATTCCATTGCATCGTTGTTGGGTATTGTGGAATGGGAAAAGGTTACAGTTGATACGCCAGTTATTGCAACAACTGCATTTAAAAAGATGAAACTATATTTTGCAAAATACGAAAATGGGCGTGTACATTGCTTTATGAACGGTCAAACGTCATGGAGTTATCAAGGCGATTTTTTATGGGTGTATCCGGAAAGTGATGTATTGTTGGCGGAAAGGGCATTAAATGAGTGTGATTGATATTACATTAAAAGGACGGCCAGCAACTAAAAAGAATAGCGGCCGTATTATAAACAGAAACGGAAAGCCTATTATAATACCGTCGGAAGCCTACAAGAATTATGAAGATGCTTGTATGTGGCAATTAGCTGGGAAGAAACTGCATATATCTGGCATCGTCGTTGTTGAATGTAAATACTATCTTCAAAATAAAAGAAGCTGGCCGGATTTAATCGGATTACTACAGGCGACTAGCGACATATTAACAAAAGCCAAAATCATTGATGATGATAAATGGATATGTTCGTATGGTGATAGCAGCATCGCTGGTATAGATAAGGAAAACCCGCGGGCAGAAATCCGGATCATGGATAGAAAAAATAAAGTATTGGAAGCGTTATTGAAATGAGGGGTAATAAATGGAACTACTAAACAGGATTAAACGCATATTTGGATATAAACGATATAATGCGGACGTAATCAAAATTAAGCGATGCATACCGGGTGTATTATTGCCGAAAGTTGGCAGCGTAGATGCTGCTGGCATGGATTTTTATCAGCCGGAAAGCGTAGTAATAGAACCGCATCAAACGCAATATGTAACGCTGGGGTTAGCGGTAGAAATTCCAAAGGGGTATATGTTAATGCTTGCGCCACGATCTAGCATGAGCAAAACGCCGTTAATTATTCCAAACTCATTCGGGGTGATTGATGCGGACTATAGGGGCGAAATTAAAGCAATTCTACACAATACCAGCGATACGCCGTATTTAATTCAAAAGGGAGATAGATTAGTACAGGGAATACTTGTACCAGTTGGCGCATTAAAGTTATTAGAGGTTGCACAATTAACCGAAACGGTGCGCGGCACTGGTGGTATTGGAAGCACAGGAAAATAACCATGATTAAATTATTATTTGATGCTGCATTGATGTTTTCGCTAGTGATAGCATTAATAAAATTAGTATCAGTATTTACGATGTAGTGTATAAGGGGCAATATAAACGCCCCTTTGATACGAAAAGGTGAAAGGGGAAATGTGTAATGCCTATTATTGATCCGATGTATCTATATTTGATTGAGGTACTACATAATTTAGACGTGTTTAATCAAGGCGTTTTTATAATGGCATCAATTATAATGGTTATGCTTGTAATGTTTTACCGGGAAAGTTTCAAGTATGACGAAGATAAAAAAT
>ERZ1674165.15-NODE-15-length-36890-cov-8.662386_pt1 | contig 36890 bp, 48 predicted proteins | sample MGYA00581302_ERZ1674165 | MGnify/ENA primary metagenome ERZ1674165 (study PRJEB41354, sample SAMEA4873305) | human saliva metagenome | biome: human-associated habitat [ENVO:00009003]; feature: mouth environment [ENVO:08000002]; material: saliva material... | reverse complement strand
TTCAGCAACATCTTCTCAAAAGCATGGGCAGGAGTTCGAGATGTATTCTCGACTGGTGGACGAATCTTCATGGGAATTACTGAAGGGATTCTTGGAACGTTCAAGACGGTCGTGAATGGAATCATCGGAGGTATTAACCGAGTAATCACCATCCCATTCAACGGAATCAATGGAATCCTTGATGGAATTCGTGGAATCAGCGTGATGGGTGTGAGCCCATTTGCTTGGATTGGTAGAATCAGCACACCTCAAATCCCAATGCTTGCTCAAGGGGGATTCGTTAAGGCGAACACTCCACAATTGGCAATGATTGGGGATAACAAGCACTACGGTGAAATTGTGGCACCTGAGAACAAGATGCTTGCGATGGCTCGTGAAGCTGCTCGATTATCGAAAGATTCTAACAGTAGTGCGGAAGTAGTTGCATTACTAAGACAATTAGTCACATTAGTGGCTGGAATGGATTTGAACATCGATGGCGAATCTGTTACGAGAAAGATTTTCGATATCGCAAATGGAATCCAACAAAGAACAAATCAACCGTTATTAGATTTCTAGGAGGTGCAAGATGACAGAAATCACAGTGAATGGAGTTGCTCTTGCATCTCCTACATCAATATCAAACAGCGATGAAATCATTTGGAGCTCTGGGACTGGTCGAAGTGCGAACGGCCTTATGAGTGGAGATGTCATCGCAAACAAGAAAACAATTCAAATATCTTGGGGAATCTTAACTCAAGATGAATATAATGCCATTCGTAACATCCCAAGTGGATTCTTCAATGCTGTCGTGCAAGGTCAATCGATTAGAGCATATAGAAGCACAATCACGGGAACATGTATGGGAACATTCAGCGATGGCATAACTTACTACAACGATGTATCGACATCGTTCATTGAGCAATAGGAGTGATGAAATGCTGGAAACAACACAAGAGTATAGAGATGCGATTGTGTCTGATGTTCGAGTGATTCACGCTTCATTCACGCTCAACAATCAGACTTATGATAAGTCACATCTAAAGAAAATCGAACATGATGCTTCCATCTCTGGAGGCTCATCGTTCGTTCCCGGTGGCACATTCATCAATTCCCTATCTGTCGAACTGAATCAGATAGTCGAGGGAATTGAGGAGATGATGCCATCAACAGCGAGCCTCGGTGTTCAAACAATTGGCGGTCAAGCGGCAATGTTGCCCCTTGGTCGTTTTTTTGTGACTGAAATCAAGCTCGACCGTAATTCAAAAATTACAAGATTAAAACTTCAAGATGAATTCGTGAGATTGCTCGGAACGTATGAAAGCAAACTCTCGTATCCAACAGGGTCCCGAGAAATCTTCCAAGAAATCGTGACGATGACTGGAATTCCTGTGAGTGATGTAATCAATCTCCCAGATGTGTCCATCAAGACCAAATTGGAGAAAACAACATTCAGAGATGCAATCATGTATCTTGCTCAATTGGATGGCACGTTCGCACGATTCAATCGTGATGGCAAGCTCGACTTCATCGATTTGAAGGCTACAACGAAACAAATCACGAGAAGTCAATATGGAGCAACTGGATTGGTTCGAGACGAAATCAAGTACAAACTTGGCTCGATTGAATGTACTGTCGATAAGACCAAGATTGTGGCTGGGAATCGTTCGGGGAACAAGATGGTTCTCAAGAATCCATGGATGACTCAACAATTGCTCGATAGATTGTACAACAAATATCGAGATTTGAGCTTCTATCCATACGAACTATCATGGCGAGGCGATATCGACACCGAACCCGGTGATTGGGTCTCAGTCTATTGGGGTTCGGAGAATACACGATTCGACATTCCTGTGTTTTCGCATCACATCACATTCGATGGTGGATTGAGTTCGAAAACCAATGCGAAAGAATCGGGACAATCTCAATCACAATACAAGTATCGAGGACCCGTCCAAGAGAGAATCGATTACATTGAGAGCCTTACGACCAAGATTGGTCGTTTGTATTTGGACGAGGCTGAGCCTATCAATCCAAAAGAGGGCGACAAGTGGATGAAGCCTAGTGGTGGATATGCCATCATGTATGAACGTGTGGATGGACAATGGGTTCGTAAGGTGGACACCGCTGATTTGAACAAGATTATCGAGACCATCACGACCGATGAAGTCATTGCTAAGAAGATTAGTGCTGGATTGATTCAATCATTAGAAATCAACGCAAGGCAAATCACAGCAGGCTCGCTCGATTTGAATCGAATCTCCATCACGAACGGATCCAAGCCAATCATGGAAGTGAGAGATGGAAAAATCTACTTCGATGTCTCAAGTGTCGAGGACTTCAAAAAGCCAATCAAGGAAGTCGAAGCCAAGCTTGAGATGAAGGCTGACAAGCTCATCACAGAAGACCAATTGAAGCATCTACAAGACCAACAATTGGTGATGATGCAAGAGATGAAGGCAAAAGCGACTCTTGAGACAGTCTTGGAGTGGAAGGCTAAATATGAAGCGTTCGTAAAATCGAACGAATCAGACAGAAAGCAAGCACAAGATGACCTTGTGTCGCTCTCTCAACGCATGATTGGGATTCAAAACGACTTAGGCTCTATGACAGCTATTTGGAACGCAATCGACCGCAACATGAAATTCGGAAATGAAGGGCTCTCGATTGGGAATCCTCAAGGGGATAGCTCGATTCTTGTATCCGACAATCGAATCTCGATGATGTCTGGTGGACGAGAAGTCATGAGCATTTCTCAAGGGGTTATCCACATTGACAATGGGGTGTTCACGAAATCGATTCAAATTGGATACTATGTGGAATCTCAATACAATGTAAATCCAAAATATAACGTAATCAGATACGTAGGACCGTAGGAAGGAGGTAAAAAATGGGAATTCAATACTTCGATGGGAACTGGCACACTTATATTCGATATGAAGTGAGCACACTCTCCCAAGACCGTGTGGCAAACACTACGACCGCACGGGTAAGCTTGTACATCGGGAATGACCCTGGTGGATATGAAATCCAATTTGACCCAACCTACGGGGCATACATGGGAGTACAACTTGCGGGGCAAAACAAGTACTTAAAAATTGAGCACCTATTCATTAAGGGCTCAGAGCGTTCTCTTGGAAGTGTGGACTTTACATTCACACACGATGAAGATGGACAAGCGACACGCAAGATTCTCTTGTGGTCGGGCTCTACGAGTGGCATCAACTATGGTGGATGGTATTTGGGCTCAATCGACACGAGCTTCACACAAACGTTCGCTAAGATTCCAAGGATGTCAAAGGTCGCATCCGTATCTGGAACGAGAGAGCTTGGACAAGAGCTCACAGTCACGCTCGACAGAAAGGTCGAATCGTTTACTCACCAAGTATGGTATAAGGTATGGGGCTCTGATTGGTACGATTTAGGAACAGGACTTGGAACGACAGTCAAATTCACACCATCGCCCGAGAATGCACGAAAGAATGTGAACGTGGCATCGAGCACGTTTGACATTTGTGTTCGAACATTTGATGGCGATAAACAAATCGGTATTGATGAGTATAGCGTTGGATGGCATATCGGTCTCCCTAGTGGGACACAACCAACGCTTGAGAGCATTGAGCTTGTGGACAAAGCGAAAGCAACCAAAGACATTGTGGGCAAGAATACATTCGTCCAAACGTTCTCCGAGATGGTCGGAACGTTCAAAGGAATGGAAGGCACTTACGGATCCACAATCAAGACATTCCATGCTGTGGTCGTGGGACAGAAGATGGCAATCACCTCGAATGGTGGCACATTCCAATTCTTCAAGAATTATGGCGATTACAATGTCGAAGCGTATGTCATTGATAGTCGTGGGCTCAAGTCCAATGTGGTGACTGTACCAATCAAGGTGCTTCAATACTTCGCTCCAATGCTTACGTTTGAAGCGGTTCGAGGTGGAGGAGACCAACAAACGATTGTGGTTCGAAGAACAGCTAAAATCGCACCACTTATGGTCGATGGGGTTCAAAAGAATCCAATGCGTTTGAAATTCAAAGTCAAACCCGCTTATGACGGGTACTTCACGGATAACAAAGGAGGAGGAGTTGATTCACTAGTCATCAACTCACTCACAAACTCAAATTCGGACTTGTTTGGGACATTCGCTGCTGATAAGGCTTGGATTGTAGAAGGAACAATTTCAGATGCTTACGCAAGCTTCACATTCACCGCTCCAATCGTGGGTCCCGAAGAGGTAGTTCAATGTAGAACTCCAAAAGGGACAGGATTTGGGAAGGTGTGGGAACGAGGCTCAATCGATGCAAAAGGCGATATCTACTCAAATGGGGAGCTGGTCCAAGTCGGGAAGCTCACGCAGCCTAATGGTAAATCATTAAAAATTACCGGGTCAGCGAATGATTTCATGAAGACCGGTTTGTACTATTCCCACAATATGGACGACCTGCCGGATGGACTGAATATGTATCAAAAGTACGGTTATTTACAAGTGAATACTCATCCGGATGATGCGAGCTTTGCCCTGCAGATTTATATTCCGCATAATACGGACATCATGTTCATGCGGCGTAAAACGAACTATGGCTGGCAGAAGTGGGTTCAGTTCACTCCGAGCGATAGTTCGACCAAGCCTAAATGGACCGATGCTGCATTAAAAAGTGGCTGGAGGAATACAACCGACTATGGCGATGTGCAATTCTCGAAGTCAGTTGATGGCACGGTGTACTTCCGTGGAACTGCTAGGGGTGGAAATACCACGCAGGAGACGGTTATCTTTACGCTGCCTGAAGGATACAGACCCGAGAAGCAGTTGTATTTATCTACGTTAAATAATAGCTACGGTGTAGCAATCATCAGTATTCGTCCGAATGGCGATGTAGTAGTGAAATCGAATGTTGATTCGCACTGGTTAAACTTCGATAATGTCAACTTTAGAATTTAGGAGGAAAATTTATGAATTTAGAACAAGCAAAAACTCGCAAGACTCAACTTGAGAGAGAAGTTGAAGTCGCAAAAGAAGAAATCTATACATTCTCAATCGATAAGTCGAAACTTGAGCAGCAAGCTCAAAACTTACAAGACAAAATCGAATTTAAGAGTCGAGACCTCAACACCAAACAACAAGAAATCAACACGCTCGCAACAGCAATCGAGGTTATGGAACGATGAATCCATTCTTCTCCGATGCGGTCGTAATCGCTGCGATAGGCGGTGTTGTGAGCTTGATTACGACTAGAATATCAACTCAATCGAAGAAACAAACAAATGAAATTTTGAATCGATTGGATGGAGTGACTGAACAAATCCAAGATGTGAGAATTAATGTTCAGAAAGTTGAGAGCATCGGAAACGACAATCGAGAAGGTATTCGAACAGTTGCGAGATTCAGACTATATGACACAATGTCGAAAGCCATCGAACGTGGATGGACAACAGTCGAAGAAGCTCGTGAGATTGGCAAATTATATCAAGCGTATGTGAATTTAGGAGGGAATGGAGAAATCCATGACTTGCATGAAATCTTCTTGAGATTACCAATCAAAACAAAAACAGAAATCAAACAATTAAGAGAGGATGAATAATATGGAACAATTACAAGCAACAATCATCAATGGAATCGTGAGCGTGTTAGTAGTATTAGTAGGTTTAGTATTTACGGGATTGAAAGGATTCATCGAAACTAAAGCGACAGAATTGAAAGCCAAAACAGATGCTAAGAACTACGAGCTTGCGAAGTCAATCACTCACACGGTCGTGAACGCTGTGGAACAAATTTTCAGAGATGTCAATAATGCAAGTTCAGAAAAATTCCAAGCAGCATTCGACAACGTGACGAAAGAGCTTGAAAAAGCTGGAATCAATTTGGATGATGAATCCAAGAGAGTATTGATTGAATCTGTCGTGAATGGATTCAATGAGTTGAAGAAAATTGAAGTTGAAGGCTAAGAATACGGATCCACAGAGGGCTCATTGCGAGTCCTCTTTTTATTTGAAGGAAGGAGGAACGTATGGAAAAAATAATCGAAAAATATTTGACTATTACATCAGCCAATCGAGTCGTTGAGAACTTATATCATGAAATTTACAGCAAAGACAAAGGCACAGCAACATTCAAGTTCACTATTGATGAGTTGACCGCCTCAAAGGTTCTTTGTCTCTTTTATTTCAAGTACACAAAACGATACAAAACAATCGAGGCTACAATCGATGGCAACAATATCACGATTCCATTCGATAGCTCACTAATCACTACGGATGAGCCTGTGGTCGGATATATCTATTTTGAAAAAGTAGAGAAATCAACGGATGTTTACTCATTCTTATTCAATGTACGTGTTAGTGAAATTGATAAGGCTCAAGAAACTCCACTCATCGAACGAACAACAGGGCGAATTGTTGATGTGGAGAACGTTGTAACCAAACAAGAATTGGATGCACTTTTCAACAAAATCAAAGAGCAAGGTGGAACGTATGACGATAGTGGATTGCGTGGCGAGATTTCGAAAATTACGAGCAAAATTGAGGGTTTAGAACAAAAGACGGACAAAGACACCATCTATGACGATGAGCCCTTAAAACGCCGAATATTGGCTTTAGAAAGCAAGCCCGAAATCGACACAAGCAACTTCGCAACCAAACAGGAGCTACAAAATATTACCTTAACACCCGGACCGAAAGGCGACAGGGGTGAAACTGGGGAGCGTGGGCCGATAGGACCGCAAGGTTTGACGGGACCAAGAGGGGCGGACGGTCAGCAAGGCTTACAAGGTATCCAAGGAGAGCGAGGTCAAGACGGGCAACCCGGACCAAAAGGTGAACGAGGAGAACAAGGACAAAAAGGGGATACAGGCGAACGAGGTCCGCAAGGTATTCAAGGCACACCGGGTCCAAAAGGCGAGAACGGTCGAGATGGCGTGGGTATTCCACAAAAATTGAGCATCGCTGGGAACGTTGTGACTCTTTCTGATGGTGGTGGAAGCATCACACTCCCAACTGCCGCAGCAACGTCAAGTGGCAATTCGGGGCAAGTTAGTCAGTACGAAATCCATGGCACTGGAATGCCTAATGGAAAGGTAACCGCTCCTATTGGGACGACATACGTTGACACAGCAGTCACAAACGGTGCTCTTAAATGGATTAAGAGACGAGGAAACGACAATCAAGGATGGGAAGTTCTGACAGGTGACACGGGTTGGCGTACACTTCCAATCGTTTCAAAGTTGGGCGGTTCATTCTTAAAAATTCGCAGAAAAAACGACACGATTATATACCAATTTGGCGGTTTAAGTTGGGGTTGGTTCGGTGTTATTCGCAGAGGCGGCGCAGGCTATCAAGTTCAAGGGTCAGACCGTGAACGAAATTGTTACATTTTAGGTTTAAATGGCGTTCCTCAAGGATTTCGCTCTGAGGCTTCCCTCATTGGAGGAATATATAACGACAAGGGAATACCATATGGAACGTGGTATTTGGGAGGGGCTGGAGACAGTAACATGTTACGCTTCCAATTTATCGACCCCGTTCCAACAGACCGAGACATCGGAGACATCCGAGTGAGCTTGATTACGTATTTAACAAGCGAGCCTTGGCCGGCAACATTACCATAATTTAAGGAGGAATATATAAATGGCAACAGTTAGAGAAGTACTTGATTTTATTGTGTATTTAGCAAAAATTGGAAGTGGTGTTGATAACGACCAAATGTATGGATTCCAATGTGCGGACATCCCTGCTTATATCTCATACCACTACTTTGGGAAGTGGCTATGGGGCAATGCCATTGACTTGCTCGATTCGGCAAAAGCACAAGGATTTGATGTAATTTATGAAGGTGATGGCGTAATCGCTAAGGCTGGAGACATCTTTGTGATGTCCGTTCCTGGTAGCCCATACGGTCACACAGGAATCGTCATTGAAGATTCTGATGGTTATACTCTCAAGACTATTGAACAAAATATCGATGGGAATTGGGACTTTCTTGAAGTCGGTGGTCCCGCTCGATTCAACACTCGCTCATACGCTGGGATGGTTGGATATATTCGATTCCCTTATGGATCCGATACGAGCACACCTGTCCAACGAGAAGGATGGATTCAAGATTCTGTGGGTTGGTACTTCAAGAATCAAGATGGAACGTATCCGTTCAATGCTTGGAAGAATATTGATGGGAACTGGTTTAGATTCAATTCTGATGGCTACGCTCTTGAGAATACTTGGTTCAAGGACGATGAAGGCTTTTGGTATTGGTTAAAACCGGGAGGTTACATGGCTATCGGATGGCATAAGATTGGGGGCAAGTGGTACTTCTTCAACGATGTCGGAGAGATGAAGACTGGTTGGATTCGTTATTTCGACAAATGGTACTATTGCACGGAATCGAATGGCGACATGGTCTCCAAAGAAGTTCGCAAGATTGGTGATGCGTACTACTATTTCAACGAGAATGGAGAGATGCTCGAAAAAGCATCCGTTCGTGTTGACGAAAGTGGAGCGATTCACTTCGAAGAATAAACAATGAGCCTACCTTTCGAGGTAGGCTTTTTTTTATTTTGGGGGCAAAATGGGGGCGAAAAAATCGCTTGGTTCGTCATTAGGTGTTCTTCATTCGACTTGTGAAGCCTTCAAAAATGCTATAATAACAACAAAAACACACTTCTTGGATTTTCTTGAATATCCTATACACCATCCGTAACTTACGTGGTAAAGCAGCACGTATCCAAGAACGTCGACGATAAGAAACACACGAAAAGCCTTGATATATCAAGGCTTTTTCTTTTTGTCTATTTTTCTGTTGTTTGATATTTTTTTGGGGGAAGTGCTCTTGGGGGCGATTTGGGGGCAAGCTTTTCACATATTTTGGATTGCATTATATACTTCATCTTTCATCTTCTTGGTGATATGCAAGTATATAGATTCAGTCACTTGACTGTTCTCGTGTCCAACTCGAGCTTGAATGGAATAGAGTGGCAATCCCATCTCAGCAAGCTTTGAGATATGCGTGTGTCTGAATATGTGAGTGGAGATGTTCTTATCGATTCCCATACGCTCTCTGTGAGCTCTTAGGAACGTGTTTAGAGCATGAATTGATATTGGGGTGTGTTTGGATGTCGTGAAGATAAAACCTCGATTTTCGCCTTCTAATTCTTCAATTTGAGCAAGAATCTCGATGCATCTATTTGGGAGCGAGACCGAACGGATCGATGCGGTCGTTTTTGGGGAAGTGCTCGCATAAACATCCTTGATTTTTAATTTCTTGTATTCTAGCGTTGAAGATACGTGTGCAACGGGTGGATTTGAATCCAAGTCGATTTTGTCCCAAGTAAGGGCAAGAGCCTCACCAACTCGCATCCCTGTCATGTACATCCATTCGAATAGCATCGCATATCTTAGATTGAGTTTGCGAGTGTATTCAATCAAACGATTGTATTCATCGTCCTCCAAGAACTTGTTGGGGTTCTTCTTAGATTCTGTTCGAGCTTTATATTCGATGATGCAAGCTTCGATTGGATTCGTCTCAATGTATCCATTTTTGACAGCATATTGGAATAATTTGTTCAATCGTGACTTATAAGCCGATGTTGTTTGATTCGCTAGATTCTTTTGATATAGAAGAAAATCAAAGAATCGATTCAAGTCTTGAGTTGTGATTGTAGCGATAATTCTCTCGGGACCAATAAATTCTTCAAATTCATCGTATTGTGTCTCTACGGACAAGAATGTGGTTCGCTTCACGTTCTTCTTATATATTTTCTTGTATTCCTCTATGACCGAATGAATCGTTCGACTATCCGTCACCACATTCCCAAGTTCTTTTTGAATGGCATTCGCAAGCATCTCTTGAGCTCTCTTCCTAGTCTCACGAGTCTTGTTGTTGAACGTAACGGATTTTCTACGCCATCTATTGAATCGTGGGTCATAGAACTTCTCACAATAGCGATAACTGATGCCATCCTTTCCGTGTCGTTCCTCTATATACATATTAAATCACCCTTTATGATGCGTAATTAAATCTAATGTACTTAGAATTAGTTGAGCAGTTTCTACAACATTTTTATATTCTTTCGAATTACTTTTAATTGGTTTTTCAATTAAATAAATAAAGCAGCAAGGAAAATCGAAACTATTCAACGTGATTCTAATGGCTAGAGAATTCACTTTTTTTGATTGTTTTCTTTTCCCAGTGACTCCACCAACAACAGCTCCAGTCATTCCCCACAATCCACCTGCCAATGCTGCCATGACAGCACCTCCGACAACAGCTTTCCCAACGCCCCCAGTTATAACAACATCATCATTTTGGATGAGTTCATAACTAACTAAGTCATCAAATGAGAACCAATCAGTATTTTTCTTTCCGCCTTTTTTGAAAAACGGATAAAAAATATTAGTAATTGAAATCAAAAGAAACTTAGATAAACAACCTCTTTTCTTTGAGTTAGGAACTACAACTTTGTCCATTTTGAATTTCTTATTTTCTTCATCGATTGTAATGTTTTCAATTTTTCTAAATTTTTGCATAATATCCCTCCTATAATAGAACCTTTCCAATAACAGATACTTTCTCAGCATCTACAACTATATTTTCATACTTTGGATTCTCAGACTTGAGAATAACATTCTTCCCATCACGATAGAGATACTTACAAGTAACTCCATCATCTTCAACTCTCACAATAGCAACTTCGCCATCTTCGACAATTGGTTGATATCTTAGATATACTTCAGAGCCTTTCTTGATGAGCGGCTCCATTGAATCACCTGTGATTCGAACCAATTCGTTCGCACCATTTGGAACGATTGAAGAGGGAAGTACGCCCATTTCAGCATCTACATCATCCACATGAATCATGGATCCGGCAGCAGACTGACGACCACGAACGAGATACACCACTTTTTCTTCTTGGATTCCATTTTGTTCATCTAATTGATGCGAAGCGAATTCGTATACTTTAGATTGTCTCTTTGAGTCTAGTTTGTTGTAAATTATGGATAACTCTTTGGAAGTTCGCTTGTTGCTGCTCATATCAAATAAAACTTGTGGACTTATCCCAAAAGCTCGACAATATTTCAATATATCTTCTTCATCAATATCTCTTTTCCCTTTTTCGTGTTGTGAAATTGTATTTTGTTTAAAACCTGTTAATTTTCCGAGCTCGGATTGTGTCATTTTATGATTTAATCTCAATTTTTTAATCGATTCACCTAAAATGTTCATAAGGTAAAACCTCCATTTTTGTTGATTTGATAACATTATAAAAGTAAGAGATAAAAAATGCAAAAAAAATATCTCAAAAAGAGATAAAAAGTGTTGACAAATATCTCAACCTGAGATATATTGGTGTCACGAGGTTGATTTGAAACCTCAAATACATGAGAGGAGGTGAGTGGATGACCGACAAAAAAAGATTACAAAAGAAACACTTAAAACCAAAACTAGAGCTAAGAAAAGAACGATTAGGTCGAGAACTTACGACAGGTTACATGGCGAATCTAATCGGTTTAGACCGTAGACAATACGAGAAGAAGGAGGCAGGAGAGTATCCATTTAAAGATTACGAGATGGACATCATAGCTCGTGAATTAGGTAAAAGTGTAGAAGATATTTTTTTTAGCTAACAATATCTCAGTCTGAGATAAAAGGAGGGAACATGAATAAGAAGATTATTTCGAAAAAGGAATTCCAAGAAATGTATCCAAGATACAATACGGAATCCAAGTGGAAGACAATCGTGAACCGAATCAAAGCGAGCGAATATGCTGATGCTTATGTGCGGATCTCACGAAACGATGTAAACATCAACATCGAATTGTTTGAAAGATTCCTCGAGCTTGAAGGAATCAATTGGGCAAATCGATATGGAACTAAGATGACAAGAACAGAATTCGAAAGGAGATTGGCATAGATGAGACGAAAAAGAAAAACAAGAGTGCGATTCATTCCATTCATGAGATGGATGCTCCAATGGTACATCCTAGCGTTTGGACTCATTATCGCAATGATGAGCATCGTGCTCTTAGTTGGAAAGGCGGTTGAGCAGCACGAAACAAAAGTGAATTTGATTAGAAGTGGACAATATGTGGAGCCCGATTTTCAAGACACATGGAAAACAAAGGAGGAAAAGAAATAAAAATTCATGCCAAAACGAAAACAAAAAAAGTCGATGAAACAATCACCGACTCTCTAAAATAACTAACTACATTATAAAAATAAAATAAGGAGAAATCAATGAGTAAAACGACTAAAAAAGAAAAAGAATTTGTCATCTCATTACTAGAGTTGATTAAACAATATAAAGATTTAGATTTTGACATCAACGCTTCATTGGAGACCATCTGTAAAATGACAGAAATTTTTGGATTGGATGATTTGAATTTGAAACTAATGTCAGAAGCATTCAAATATTATTTGGAGATGGAGGATGAATAGATGACAGTTAAAATCAACAAACTAGAAATCGAGAATGTGAAGCGTGTCAAGGCGGTCACAATCGAGCCTACATCAAACGGACTCACAATTCTCGGTGGAAACAACAATCAAGGAAAAACAAGTGTCCTCGATGCCATTGCTTGGGCATTGGGTGGCAATAAGTACAAGCCAAGCAAACCAGCTCGTGACGGTTCCATGAATCCACCAACACTTCGATTGGAATTATCAAATGGACTCATTGTGGAACGTAAGGGCAAGAACTCTGATTTGAAAGTTACGGATCCAAGTGGACAAAAAGCAGGTCAACAATTGCTTGATTCATTCGTGGAAGAGCTCGCTTTGAACCTTCCTAAATTCATCGAATCAAGTGCGAAGGATAAAGCGAACACGCTTCTTCAAATCATTGGAGTCGGTGAGAAATTGTGGGAGCTAGACCGTAAAGAAGAACGACTATACAACGAGCGAAGAACAATCGGTCAAATTGCGGATCAGAAAAAGAAATACGCAGCCGAACAACCTCAATATCCCGAAGCTCCGAATGAATTAGTAAGCATTGCGGACTTGATTCATGAACAACAAGAGATTCTCGCACGAAATGGTGAGAACGCTCGTAAACGCCAAAATCGAGAAAATATCGTGAATGAAATGCATCTCTCTGAAGCTCGATTGAAACAATTAAAAGAGCAACTCGCTCAAGAAGAAGCTGTTCACGATAAGCTCATGGGCGACTACGTAGAAGCAAACAAGTCCATTGAAGATTTGGTGGATGAATCAACTGAAGAAATTGAAAACTCAATCGCAAACATCGAAGAAATCAATCGCAAGGTTCAAGCAAACCTCGACAAAGAGAAAGCCGAAGAAGATGCGAAGCAATACAGTTCTCAATACGACAACTTGACAAAACAAATCCAAGATGTTCGAGACGAACGCACAAGCTTACTCGATAGTGCGGACTTACCGTTGCCGGGACTATCTGTAGAAGATGGTGAACTCGTCTTCGAAGGGCAAAAATGGGACAACATGAGTGGCTCTCAACAATTGAGAGTATCAACCGCAATCGTTCGAAAATTAAAACCAGAGTGTGGATTCGTACTCTTGGACAAGCTCGAACAAATGGACATTCCAACATTGACCGAATTTGGTAAGTGGTTAGAATCAGAAGGACTCCAAGCCATTGCGACTCGAGTTTCAAGTGGAGAGGAATGCCAAATCATCATCGAGGATGGCTATGTGGTGTCTGACACGGTCACACCATTCCAAGATACAGAACCAACGAACACTTGGAAGTTTTAAGGATAAGAAAGGAGAAATCACATGAACATAACATCTGGTAAACAAGCAAGAGCCCAACGTGTAGTGATTTACGGGACCGAAGGGATTGGCAAGTCAACACTCGCAGCACAATTCCCGGATCCATTATTCATCGACACAGAAGGCTCGACATCGAACATGGATGTTAAACGTATGGACAAGCCAACATCGTGGACGATGCTCATGAATCAAATTGCATTCGTGAAAGCAAACCCAACGGTGTGCAAAACGCTAGTCATCGACACAATCGATTGGGCTGAATCACTAGCAATCGAGAGTGTGTGCTCGATGCATGGCAAGAGAGGAATCGAAGACTTCGGCTATGGGAATGGATACACGTATGTCCGAGAAGAAATGGGTCGCTTATTAGATAAGCTTCAAGAATTAGTGGACATTGGCGTCAACGTGGTCTTGACCGCACATTCTCAACTTCGAAAATTCGAACAGCCCGATGAAGATGGAGCTTACGACCGCTACGAATTAAAGCTAGGAAAGAAGACGAGCTCACAAACCGCTCCCGTAGTCAAAGAATGGTGCGACTTACTTCTATTCTGTAATTACAAGACGATGGTGATGACCTCAGAAAGCAAGAAGAAGAAAGCAACGGGTGGACAACGTGTCATGTACACGACACATCATCCAGCGTGGGATGCGAAAAATCGTCATGGACTCCCAGACGAGCTCCCAATGGACTATGCTGCTATCGCACACATCTTCGCTTCTTCATCTCAAGAAGAACCAAAGAAACAAGCTCAAAATGTGGGCGTTGGAAAAGTAGTAAGCGAGCCTCAAATTGTTGAACAAGTGCCCTCAGTCGATGAAGTTATCCCAGCAGGAACGAGTGGAACAGAAACTCAAGAAGATCCGTTCCCTATTAAAGAATCAATCACTATACCAGACTCTATTCCACAAGCATTGAAGGACTTGATGCTTCAAAATTCAGTCACTCCGAAGATGCTTCAAGATGTAGCATTCAAGAAGGGACACTTCCCACAAGACACACCAATCGAGAACTTCCCACAAGAATATTGGGCGTTCATGGTAACGAATTGGGCTGATGTCTTGAAATCAATTGAAAATACAAACAAATAACAAACAAAAGAAAGAGGTAAATAATTATGACAGAACAATACAACAACTTTGAACGTGAATTTGGATGGGACGACACTATCCAACAAGACTCAACATTCACCTTGCTTCCTGTGGGACTCTACGAATTTACAGTCACAGGATTTGAACGACAAAGACATACACCAAATCCTGACAATCCCGGGAAACTTCCAGCGTGCAACAAAGCTGTCGTAAGTATCGAAATCGTGACAGCACAAGGGAAAGCAGAATTGAAACACAATCTTTTCTTGCACTCAAGCACAGAAGGAATGCTTTCATCATTCTTCGGATCCATCGGACAAAAACGCAAAGGCGAACCATTGAAGATGAACTGGAACACAATCATCGGAGCTCGTGGAGTGTGCAAGGTTGGGATTCGTAAATACAAAGACAATGAATACAACGAAGTCAAAGCGATGCTATATCCCGAAGATGTGAACCCAAGTCAAGTCTTAAATCGTTCACAACAACCAACACAACAATATCAACAACAAGCAGCTCAAACACAACAACAACCATCTTGGGGTGCGTTCTAAGAGGAGGGACATTGAATGGAATTGCGAAAATATCAAGAAGAGGCTCGTGAGTCCATTCAACAGGAATGGGCAGAAGGTCGCAAGAAGACTCTTCTCGTCCTTCCCACAGGATGCGGAAAGACAATTGTGTTCGCAAAAGTAATCGAAGACCGTGTGAGGATGGGCGAGAGAGTTCTCGTCCTCGCTCACCGCTCTGAATTACTAGACCAAGCGAGTGATAAATTGTTCAAGTCAACAGGACTTCAAACATCACTCGAGAAAGCAAGCTCAACGAGTATCGGCTCATGGAATCGAGTTGTCGTTGGATCCGTTCAAACATTGCAACAACCCAAACGCCTCGCAAAATTCGAGAAAGACCATTTCGATTCGATTGTGGTGGATGAAGCTCATCATTGCATCTCTGATGGATATCAACGTGTGCTCTCACATTTTGATAGTGCGAATGTGTTAGGAGTGACAGCAACTCCCGACCGTGGTGATATGCGTAATCTAGGGACATATTTTGACTCGCTAGCCTACGAATATACACTACCACAAGCCATCAAGGAAGGTTATTTGAGCCCAATCAAAGCACTCACAATCCCATTGAATCTTGACCTCTCGAGTGTCTCAATGTCACAAGGGGACTTCAAAGCGAGTGATGTTGGGAATGCGTTGGACCCGTACTTGGAACAAATTGCAAACGAGATGATGGAACATTGCAAGGATAAGAAGACGGTCGTGTTCCTTCCATTAGTGAATACATCCAAGAAGTTCAGAGATATCTTGAACTCGAAGGGATTCAAAGCTGCGGAAGTGAATGGCGAATCCAAAGACCGTGCGGAAGTCCTCGAGGATTTCGAGAACGGAAAATACAATGTCTTGTGTAATTCGATGTTACTGACCGAAGGATGGGATTGTCCGTCCGTTGATTGTGTGGTCGTGTTAAGACCGACAAAGGTTCGCTCGCTTTATTCTCAAATGGTAGGACGTGGAACTCGATTGTTCCCAGGAAAGACACATCTCTTGCTCCTCGACTTCTTATGGCATACAGAAAAGCATGAATTGTGTCGTCCAGCTCATCTCATTGCGGAGAACGAGGAAGTTGCAAAAGCGATGGTGGAACGTACCGAAGAGAACACAGGAGCAGAATTCGAACTCCTAGAATTAGAAGAAGTGGCAAAAGAAGATGTGACCGCACAACGAGAAGAAGCTCTTGCGAAACAACTCGCTGAGATGCGAAAGAGAAAACGCAAGCTTGTAGATCCGTTACAATTCGAAATGTCGATTCATGCCGAAGATTTAACGAGCTATGTCCCATCATTCGGATGGGAGATGAGCCCACCTTCGGATAAGCAACTTCAAACATTAGAACGACTCGGAATCATGCCCGATGAGATTGGCAATGCTGGGAAGGCTCAGAAGATTCTTGACCGCCTATCAAAACGTCAAAACGAGGGCTTGACAACACCAAAACAAATCAGATTACTAGAACGCTATGGATTCAGAAATGTGGGGATGTGGCAATTCGAAGCAGCATCTAAGCTCATCAATCGCATTGCTGCGAATGGCTGGCGAGTTCCTCACAGCATCGATGTCCATAGTTACCAAGGAGAGTGATTGAGTGGAAGAAAACAACTTACTTGAATTATTAGAATACATCGACCCCTCATTCCTCAACTATCAAGAATGGGTCAATGTGGGAATGGCTCTCAAGCATGAAGGCTATTCGGCATCCGATTGGGAATCATGGTCGGCTCGAGATTCGGGACGATATCATCCCGGGGAATGTTTCAAAAAATGGGATACATTCCAAGGGACAGGCTCACCAGTCACAGGAGGAACAATCTTCCACATGGCTGTCGAGCAAGGATTCAATCCTTCTCAAGCTCATGATGATGGACGAGGGGCTCTCGAATGGGATTCTTCGATTCAATACGACAACGACTACAAATTCGTTGACAAAGCATGGATTGATGGGAAAGAGTTCCACGAACCAAAGAATTGGAATCCTGTACAAGAAATCATTCGATACTTGGATACACTATTCCAATCAGATGACATCGTGGCATATTCCACTCAATCATACGCTAAGACGAACGCTGAGACGGGCGAAATCGAAAAATATCTTCCACATCGTGGTTCATACGATAGAACCGCAGGAAAGCTCATTGACGAGCTAGAACGTTGTGGTGGAGACATCGGAAAGGTCTTAGGCGATTACAACGAGAAGGCAGGAGCATGGGTGCGATTCAACCCAATGGATGGGCAAGGAGTCAAAAACGATAATGTCGTAAGTTATCGCTACGCTCTTGTGGAATCGGACAACATGGATTTGGAGAAGCAAAACGCAATCATGCGAGAGCTTGAACTTCCAATTGCAACCCTTGTGTATAGCGGTGGCAAGTCCATCCATGCAATTGTTCGAATCGAAGCAGCAAACAAAGAAGAATACAAAAAACGTGTTGATTATTTATACAAAATTTGTAAGAAGAACGGACTCAATGTTGACGAACAAAACAAGAATCCAAGTCGTTTGAGTCGTCTCCCGGGATTCATTAGAGATGGCAAGAAACAATTCATCATTGACACAAACATCGGTCACAAGTCTTGGGACGATTGGTATCAATACATCGAAGACTTGAACGATGATTTGCCGGATCCTGAGGGATTGAGCGAGACTTGGGACAATATGCCCGAGCTTGCTCCAGAACTCATAAAAGGTGTACTTAGACAAGGTCACAAGATGTTGATTGCGGGACCTTCAAAAGCTGGGAAGTCATTCGGGCTCATCAATATGTCGATTGCAATCGCTGAGGGTTCGAAGTGGTTCGGTTGGGAATGTTCGCAAGGGAAGATTCTATATGTGAATCTCGAGCTTGATAGAGCCTCATGCTTGCACCGATTCAAGGATGTATATGCAGCAATGGGCATCGAGCCTCGAAACGTATCAAACATCGATATTTGGAACTTACGTGGAAAGACCGTCCCAATGGACAAGCTCGCACCTAAGCTCATTCGAAGAGCCCACAAGAAAGGCTATATTGCTGTAATCATCGACCCAATCTATAAAGTTCTAACAGGGGATGAAAACAGTGCGGATCAGATGGCTCACTTCACGAACCAATTTGACAAAGTTGCGACAGAGCTTGGATGTTCAGTCATCTACTGTCACCACCACTCGAAGGGTGCTCAAGGTGGCAAGAAGTCCATGGATAGAGCAAGTGGTTCGGGCGTATTCGCTCGGGACCCAGATGCTCTTGTCGATTTAGTGGAATTAGAGCTCACGGATGAGATTATCCAACAACGATGCGACCAAATGGCTTGTGACATCTACAAGGATGCAATCAATCGAATGAATCGTCCGTACATGGAACAGTACATCGGTTTAGACGACTTGAGAAGTCCATATCAAATGCGTAATCACTTCGAGAAAGCGGTCGTAAACATCCAAGATAGATGGCAAACGAACGAGCTTATCAATCGAGAAACAAGCAAGATTCAAACGATGTCAGCTTGGCGTGTGGATGGAACGCTTCGAGAGTTCGCTAAGTTCAAACCAAGGAATGTTTGGTTCAGTTATCCACTTCATATTGTGGACGAGACAGGAATCCTCGATGACATCGAGTTGGATGACTCCAAAACACCACCGTGGAAAAAGAACTTTGATAAAAAGAAACAAGACAGAAAAGAAGAACGAAAAATCGCATTCGACACAGCGTACTCAGTTCTAAATGATGGACTTGCTCCAGTCACTTCAGAGGCACTTTGTGAATATTTGGGCATATCTGAGAAGACTCTCAAGAGACGAATTAAGGAATTAGATGGGTATGAATTCGAAGGTGAAAATGTAACCTTGAAAAAGTAAATTCGGAAAAAATCCTATTTTTGGACAGGACAAACTCGAGGACAGACATCGGGACAGACAGGACAAAACACCGAGTTTGTCCGTGTCCACGAGATAAAAATAATGCACCTAAAAGGTGTACTTGGACAGGACAAACTCGGGACAAACTTCGACTTTGTCCACGGACAGACAAAACATAACACTAAGAGTGTGTAATAGGGAAGTGTCCGAAGAATCGTCCGCCGTCCATGATAGGAACAGAACAGGTGGGCTTTAGACTCCGCCCACCATGTCTGTCCTTTCTACCATGGACAAAAGCGAAAAATAAAAAAGCAAAGGCTGTGTGGTATTTCACAAACTTAAAAGGAGAAAAAATATGGCACGTAAAAAATCAAAATTGTTGGAAGTGGGAAAAGAGATGCCGCTCTTATATCATTCATTTCCAGATGAAGAATATGACCCAACGCAATCTCAAGTATTGGAATGGATTTCAGAGCAGCCCGAATTGATGGAATGGATTTTCGCTCAATTGAAGTCAACAGGCTATATCATCTATGACCCTCAGTGGGCAGCTTGGAGAGGTGTTGGGGAGCATGATTGAATTCTTCATTCCCATGGAAAAGATTCCAACAACGACTCACCAACAAAAGCAAGTGACTTGTAGGGATGGAAAGCCTCATTTCTATGAACCTCCTAAGCTCATACAGGCTCGAGCGAAGTACATGGCACACTTCTCTCACTTCGCTCCCAAAACGCCTCTACGGGGCTGTGTGAGGCTCACAATCAAATGGTGCTTCCCTCTAAAAGATGGAACATACAACGGACAGTATAAAGGCACGAAACCAGATTTGGATAACATGGAGAAGTTGCTGCTTGACTGTCTGACTGATTTGGGGTTTTGGGAAGATGACAACAAGGTCGCTTCTAAAATCTCAGAAAAGTTCTATGCGGATCCACCGGGAATCTATCTCAGATTGGAGGAGCTTGAATGAAATTAGATTATCACGAATTCATGAACAAGGTCGCCGATTGGATTGTGGAACAAGAAAATGTCGCTCAGAAGTTGGGCTTCGGGTCGGTCGAATATTTCAATTGGGTCTTCGAATCGAGTGGAAAGCTATGTGATGAATATGAGAATCATCCATTCGTGAGAAGACAAATGCTCATGGTATTCGAGCACATCGATGAAGCCTTCAAAAATCAAAATCGTAAATAAGGAGATAAACTATGGCAAATCAAGTCGAAGGATTGAACGGAACTCGTTCAACTTACGTATACGAGAACATCGATATTGTGGAGATTGACGGTGTTCGAATGGTTCGAAGATTAAAAGATAAGAAAATCATCGGACTAAATGCACCAAAGAAAGAACCTCAAGAGGGATACTATCAACGACAATTCAACAAGAGCCAACCAAGATATCAAGATTTAGCTCTGAAAGAAGAACTCACTCAATTCTTCCAAGATACAGGGATGTCAATCGGTGAGTTCATCAAAGATTCCAACATCATCAATTATCATCTTGTGTGGAGCTTTGTGAACGGGAAGAACCGCATCACATTAGATGCCATCAATGAAATCAAAAGGAGAATAGATGCTTATGGAAACCATTAAAATTTATGTGATTGTTAGAAACCAAGAGCCTCACTTCTTATTCGAACGCATTGAAGACTATTCAAGCATGAGAGGATATCTTGCAAAGGCTCATCCACTCTACACACACCGATTCACCAAATACGTTGAGAAGGCGATGCACTTCCTCACAATCAAAGAAGCGTTGGATTTCATTCAAGCACACCAAATTGATGGCTCTATCATCAAGGACTTGTCTCAAGAAAGACTTAAACGAAGAAAGATGTCCAAACAGTATCGTGAAGATTATGGAGATGTTATCACTTATCTATACAGCGTGATGGGAAATTCAAGCGATAAGATGCTTCAAGCTGCTCATGATATGCACACAAGCGTGACATCATTGAGTAAATTCATGCGAGATCCGTATTCACTCTCTTCTCAAACAAGAGACAAGCTTGTGGCGAATATTACACGACTAAAAAAGGAGGACTAAACGATGAAGGAGAAAACAGAATTCGAAAAACTGAAAGAAGATGTGCATTACTTAATTGTGGCACATTGTAAATACAAGGATATGTCGATGTATGACAGAGCTTTGAAGCAATTCCAAGAAGATACCAACTACGGACAAATTGAAGAGATGAGCTACAATGAACGATTCGCTTTCTTACTTGGATTCGAAACAGCTCTCAAGACCGTAGAGGCTATCGCATTAAAAGATTATAAGAAAACCATGAAGAAGCCTCGAAAATTAGATAAACCGATTGAAGTATTCAACAATATGATAGGAAAAAGGCGAAAAGAGGATTGATTCAAACGAAACTAAACATCGATGAAATTATCAAAGCTTATGAAAAGAAACACGGACCAATCGAAGTCGATGGATTTTATGGTGAACAATGTACGATTGAACAAGCTGGAGAGATTCTATATCAAGGCATAGGCGAATGGGAAACATATAGAGAAGTGTGGGAAGGCAGCAAACGGATCCTAGATATAAAGGAGGATGAAATATGGACGAAATGCAAATGTCGATGACAATTAAAGTCAACTTCAGAATCATTTTTTTTGATGATTATTTGCGAAATAGAATTGTTGAATCGCTAAAAGAACAATTTTTCGAAGAGCAAATCAATATCGTGGAATCTGAATTATTCGGCAAAGCATTGAAGTATCACTACGATGCATACGTTGATGAAGCTTTGATTGATAAATACGGTTTTAAAAAAATAAAAGAGATGGTGAAAGAAAAAATCAAAGAGAAAATTGATGAAGAAATGAAACAAGAATTCAAATTTTTGAAAGATATTGAGGGGAGCGAGGTGTAATTATGAAAATTATAAGTTTTGTTTTATCAGTAACTTCAATCATCTTGTCACTAATAGTTTTGAACAGAAGGAGATTCAAATGATTAAACCAAGAATATTAGATAAAAACCTATTAATTATGAAAAAACAGATTGGAACAGCAACTCATCAATTTAACGGTGAAAAAATCGATATTTATAGTAGTCTAAATGGTATGAGCATCATTATTGGATACAAAGGTGAATCCATAATTTGGGATGTAAAAGACATGGCTGAAAAGTCGATAGAATTTATCGATGGTGTAGATTCGGAGGAGGAATAAAATATGGAACTAATTATCTTTTTAAAAAATGGTGATACTAAAAAATTTGAAAATGTATCGAACGTAAGATTCAGCACGAACTTTTTCACGGTCTTGTGTTTTGACTACGTAAGTGCATCGAACCACAAAAAGAAAAGTGCTTCATTCAATTATGTGCATTTAGCAGGAGTATCATTCGAGGAGGGCTTGACGGATGTTGACAGTTTATTCAAAGCCTAAGGAGTTGATGCGATGATTGTTTGGGCATTGTTTGATAGTGGCAATGGCTGCTACGCTCAAGGAGTACGAGAGCTAAATGAGGGGGGGGCAAACGATGACAATCTATTCTGTTGGATTGGATATCGAGAACAAGAATAATCACTTCATTCACTTGAATCTCGCTGATTATTCGTATCTGTTCGGAGACAATAAGCTCTATGAGACTCTTGACAAGCTCCCTCACCCGGATCTCATCATCGCAAGTCCTCCTTGTGAGTCGTGGTCGATTGCATCGTCTATGGATAAAGGGAACGCCTGTTGGAAACAAGAACGAGCTGACGATTGCTTATTCGACCCACAAATCCCACTAAGCCCATTCACAATCAGAGACTTCAATGACTACGAGCGATATCAATTCAAACCAGAAAGACAAATCGTCAAACGAATCAATGGTGAATTGTGTACTCACAACTTGATTCAAATCATTAAACGATACAATCCAAAGTATTATGTCATTGAGAACCCAGCAGGGTCTAAGATATGGGACTATATTGACAGAGTGCTTGGATTCAAAATCCCTTATGACAATTTGGCTCATTACAATCAATATGATAGTTATCCAATCCAGAAACCAACAAGATTCAAGTCCAATGTGGAGCTAAATTTGAAAACAGGGAACAAACCAAGCGACATCAACTTCAAACAAATGAATGGATACAACAATCGCTCAAATATTCCGATTAGTCTAGTGAAGAGCATCTTCAATCAAATTCTTGAAATGGAGGGATTGAATGAAAGATAAGAAAATCGCTGAGATTCGATTCAGAGAGTATCCATATTATGAACGAGAAATCACATCGAGAAAATTCGATATGTTATGCCATAAGGAAGAAGATGTGAATGCGTGGATCCGTGCAAAAGGAACGAATTCGAAAGCAGCGGAAAACGAGCTCATTCGATTCGAGAGTGACAAGTATATTCAGAACCGTCTCTTTTGGAAGAGATGCGTGGAAGAAACTCTCGAAGAGCTCGATGAGAAACAAAGAGAATTTGTCACAGAATACTATTTCGATGATGTATACGACTATCGCTCACTTGCGAAGAAGCATTTTACAAATAAGAACGTGATTATGCGTGCGTGTGATAGAGCTTGTAGTATATTGCTTGAAAAATTAGGGGAAATTTAAAAAGGGACAAAAAAGCGTTGTTGTCCCACTTTAAAAGTGATATATTGATATTGTGAAAAGGTGTAAGAAACGGTATCATCTTGTCATAATGTGAAAACTCCTAAAATTTTTTACCTCGGGTCTCCACTCCCGAGGTTTTTTGTTATCGTTTAAATATAGAAATGAGGTGATGGAAAGTGACGAAAATGACATTGAAACAACAACGATTTGCGGATGAGTACATCATCACAGGGAATCTTTATAAATCAGCGGTGGAAGCTGGTTATTCTGAAAAATATGCAAAAGCTCAAAGTCATAAATTGTTGGAGAATGTAGGAATAAAAAACTATATAGATGAACGACTTGCAAAACTCGAATCTGAGAAGATTGCAACACAAGAAGAAGTCCTTCAATATTTGACAAGCGTGATGCGTGGTGAGAAGACCGAGCCTCTTTTGGTCTTGGATGGTGAAGGGACTCAAAAGGTTATCCAAGTGGTCCCGAACGTACAATCGAGAACACGAGCGGCGGAGCTTCTAGGCAAGCGATATGGAACATTCACGGATCGTGTGGACATCAACGCTCAGATTGAATCGAAACCGAAATTCGATGACATCGTGAATCAATTAGGAGGAAGTGGGCTCGATGAATAGCTTCCCACTCTCTCAAAAATATATTGATTTTTGCAACACAGTAGACAATGTGGATGCGGACTTCCTTGAGGGCACGACAGCCGCCGGGAAGACCACGGTGGGCTTGGGTGTCAAGTTCATGCGTATGGTCTCAAGGAGCAAGAAGAAGTTCCACATCATCGCAGCGAAGACGGTCGGTGTTGCTGAGAAGAACTTAATCAATCAAGACAATGGCATCCTCGACATCCATCGGGATGCTTTTTATTTTGGTAATGGGGACAAGGACTACAAAATCCCCCACATAAAATTCGAAGACAAAATCATCTACATTCTTGGATACGACACGAAAGAGAAATGGCAGCTTGCTCTTGGTGGGCAATATGGGTGTGTGTACATCGATGAGGTCAACACAGCGAACATCGAATTCGTTCGTGAGGTCTCAGCTCGTAACGACTATCTGATGGCGACTCTGAATCCCGACAATCCCGACCTTCCTGTGTACAAGGAATTCATCAATCGTTCTCGTCCTTACAAGAAGTACGAGAAGGATGTACCTCGTGAGATTATGGCTGACTTGAAAGAACGACACAATCCAAAATGGAGATATTGGTTCTTTACGTTTAAAGACAACAAATCTTTGAGTGATAAGGATATTCAAAAGAAAATCGACTCGGTCCCGCTTGGTACAAAGATGTACAAGAACAAGATTCAAGGTCTTCGAGGTCGTGCGACTGGTCTCGTCTTCCCTAACTTCGACAGTAAGAAGAACGTAATCACGAAAGCTCAAGCGAAGAAATTCAATTATGTGATGTTCTCAGCTGGGCTCGATACAGCTTACTCATCCAAGAGTCCTGATACGATTGCAATGATATTCCAAGGCATCACGGATGACGGGCATTTGGTTACATTGAGCGAGAAAGTTTTTAACAATGCGGACTTAGACACGCCAATCGCTCCATCGGACACGGTCGAGAGGTTCATCGCATTCCTTGACAGGAATTCAAAAGAATGGGGTTTTTGTCGAGATGCGTTTATCGATTCGGCAGACCAAGCGACAATCACAGAATTAAACAAATACAAGAGACAATATGGAACAATATACAATTTTATAAACGCTTATAAGAAAACAAAAATCATCGACCGAATCAACCTTCAAATTGGTTGGATTGCTCGAGGATTCTATTTGGTCGTTGAAGATTGTGTGGAGCACATCAAAGAGATGAATTCTTATTCGTGGCAAGAAACGAAAGAAGCACCAGAAGACAAAAACGACCACACAATCAATGCAAATCAATATACGTGGCTACCTTACAAGCGAATGATTGGACAACAGAGAGGAGAAATAGAAGACGATGGGGTTGGTGAATATGATTAGAAATGGAATGAGGAGCTTTTTGAGAATTGAGAAAGCTCAACCGAGTGCGATTGTCATCAATGAAGAGATGACATTCGAGGACAATGCTGCTAAGAATAGAATCTGGTATCGTGGCAAGTCCTACGAATTGCAACAACTTTACTCTCAACTATCAACGACACGATTGAGCTTCTGGGGTGCACATTCAACTCCAGGGCAAGAAATCAGAAAGATTCACACGGGCTTGCCGGGAATCATCGTGAAGGTCTTGAGAGATGCGGTGCTCTACGACATGAACGATTTGGAATTTGAAGATTCCAAGCATGAAGATTTGTGGGATGACATCGCACAAGATAACAACTTCGACAAGCAATTGAAAGAAGCTGTGAAAGATGCTCTTGTGATTGGTGATGGAGCATTCAGAATCTCGTTTGATTCTACGGTCTCACAATACCCAATCATTGAATGGGTAAGTGGCGAACGGATCCAAATCAAGAACAAGCGTGGACGATTGCATGAGGTCGTCTTCACTACTCGCTTTGATGAGAACAAGCAAACATATACACTCGAGGAACACTATGGCTTTGGATATGTAACGAATAAGCTCTATCGTGGTGATTCTGAATTGGATATTCATTCAACAGAATACACACAGGACATCAACGATTTCACGTTCGACAAGCATTTGATTCTATGCGTACCATTTAGCGTCTTTGAATCTGATGTGGAACGAGGTCGAGGCGAATCCATCTTTGACAGAAAGACGGACACATTCGATGCGTTGGATGAGTCGTGGTCTCAATGGATGGATGCACTTCGAAGCGGTCGAACAAAAGAATATATCCCTGAATCGTTGCTCCCACGGGACCCACGAACAGGAACATTCATGAAGCCGAACGCATTCGACAATCGATTCATCAAGATAGCATCTGACAGAGCCGAAGGAGCAAGCAATGAGATTACATTGCAACAAGCGAACATTCCTCACGAGAGCTATTTGGCAACCTACATCACCGCTCTCGATTTGGCGTTGCAAGGTATCGTGAGCCCTTCTACGATTGGGATTGATGTGAAGAAGCTTGACAATGCTGAGGCACAGCGTGAGAAAGAGAAGACGACTCTATACACACGCAACACGATTGTGGAAGCATTGCAAGAGTTCATTCCTCAATTAGTAAACATGACAATCAATAGCTTCAACGTGTTGAATCGTAGACCTATCGAGGAGATTGCGGTGAACGTTCCTTTTGGGGAATATGCGAACCCTTCATTCGAGTCTCAAGTTGAGACCGTATCGAAGGCGAAAACAAGTGGCATCATGTCCATCGAAGCCTCTGTGGATGAGCTCTATGGCGATTCTAAGGACGAGCAATGGAAGTCCGAAGAAGTTATTCGCTTGAAGTCTGAGCAAGGCATCAGCGAGGTCGATGAGCCTTATGTCAACACGGACTTAGATGGATTCAGCGTTGAAAGAGGTGATGAACTTGCTAGTGAGAATCATGAACAAGAACTACCAAATGAGAACGGATCAAGCGAAAGCACTTCTCAACATGAGTAAGGAGTATTGTCCATTCGGAATCTATGCGGTCGAGAAAGACGGCCAAATTGAGATGATGAATTTGAAACCGACATCGAGAACTCAACTCAAGAAATTGATTAGAGAATATCGATTGAAAGGATTCAAGGTGTATTCGAATGGGTTATGATGTTAGTCGAGCATTTGAACGAATCGAGAACGAATTGCTCGAGTCCATGACGAGGAATCTCAAGAAACACAAAGCGGAAGAGACTGAGCTTGGTATCGAATGGACTCAATGGCAGGCAATTCAACTCGAAGAACTTCATCGATTCAAACAAGAGGCTGCTAAGAAGTACGGTCTCGAGTTCAAATCGATGAACAAGAAGATTAGAGAGACCATCGCCAATGCATCATTGCAAGGTGCAAGCGATGAGGAGCTCAACGTGTTGAAGGCACTAGAGAAAGGCTACGTTCTAAAGCGTGAACGTGGTCTGAGTGCTGGATTCTTCCAAACGAATCAGAAGCGATTGGATGCGTTGATGAATGCGGTCGAACACGATATGAAGACAGCTCAAACCGCTGTGCTAAGGTATGCGAACGACCAATATCGAAGAATCATCTTCCAATCACAAGTCGCAGCAAGTTCGGGAGCCCTTACCTATGAGAAGGCTGTGGACATGGCAACAAGCGACTTTCTAAAAAAAGGAATCAATTGCATCACGTACTCGAACGGTGCGGTACACAACATCGTGTCGTATGCTGACATGGCTGTGAGAACAGCAAGCAAACGAGCCTATTTGATAGGCGAAGGTCAGAAGCGACAAGAATGGGGCGTGTCTACGGTCATATTGAACAAGCGATTCAATGCGTGTCCATTGTGTATGCCATTCGAGGGTAAGGTGCTCATCGATGATGTGTGGAGTGGTGGAAGTTCTAAAGACGGACCGTACCCACTCATGAGCTCAGCGATGGCGGCTGGCTTGTATCATCCTAATTGCAAGGATAAACATTCGACATACTTCGAAGGAATAAGCTCAAAGCCCGAATCGAGGTACTATGAAGAGAAGCCCGTCATCAAGGAACGACAACTAATCGAGAACAAGCTCAATCATGCTAAGAGACAAGCAAAGAGCTATAATCGTCTAGCAAAGAACAGTCTTGATGCTGAGAACCAAGAGGTGTATCGTGCTCGTGCTACTGAGTGGCGTGGTAAGGTGAAACAATATCGAGAACAATTGGATTCATTCGAAGAAAAGAATGGGCTCGAGTTGAAAGATAAAATCTTCGAATTGGAAGAAAAAACTATTGAACCTAAAGCAAAACCCGAGTATAATTATGTTAACGTTGAAGGGGATGTTTTGGAACGAATCAAAGCATCTTCTGATAAGTGGTTCAACAAATTGACGGGACCGCAACGAGAATCGATTGAAGATATAACAGGAAGTAAATATCATCGTCAACTTAATAGAATGTTATACGATAGCGAATATGTTCCAAAAAACAAAGAAGTGCTTGAAAACATGGCAAATGTTTTGGATAGTTCGTTGAGTAAATTTGAGTTAGAAGATGACATCATTTCTTATCGTGGAATGTCGTTAGAGGAATTAGGCAATTTGACTTCTGGGAATGAATTCAAAGAGTTCAAACATTTGTCTATTGTCGAAAGAGTTGCAAATAATTTCGTTGATAATTATAACGATGAAGGAATTGTTGTTAAGTTCTATTTACCAAAAGGAACAAATGGAGCTTTTATTGGTGATTATAGTCGATTCCACCATGAACAAGAATTTATTCTTAATCGAAACACAAAATATAAAAGCGTTGTGAAATCTAAAAATCAAGTGGAGGTGTATATTCTTGTCGAGTAATGAATTTATTAAAAGAGAACGTGAAGTGGCTATGGGATATAAGGAATATTTCGCCAAACGCCCCGAATTCAAAAAAGAGATGAAAAATCTTTGGGATTCTCTAAAAAATGATGAAATAACGCCCGAAGAATATAGTATAAGAGCTCTTGAAATCGGTAAAAAATATAGATAAGCATCTAGCAAAAAGTTAGGTGCTTTTTTTGTACCCAAAAATAAATAAACCCATTGAGAGTCACCCATCCGGAGGTTGGCTCTTTTTGGTATGCCCGAAGGCGTAAAACTACGAGGAGACACCTGTGCACAAAACTGAATAAGGGAGACACCCTAAAAACTGAGAGGAGGAACATGAAAATGTTCAAACACAAACTATTTTTCTTTGATGAATCGGCTTCGGCTGGGGCATCAACAACACAGGATCCGCAAGCAAGCTCAAACAATCCCGCTCAGAGTACTCCAGAGATTGATTATGACAAGATTGCGAGCATCGTGGAAGGCAAGCAGAAGGTCGCTGAGGACACGGTCTTGAAGAACTACTTCAAGAACCAAGGCTTGACAGGGGAAGAGATGGCACAAGCAATCTCAAGCTTTAAAAGTCAAAAAGCCTCCGCCCAACCAGATGTGGCAAGCCTTCAAGAGGAGCTTCGAGTGGCACAAGCTCAAGCCCTTCAAACCAAAATTGAGAGCAACTTGCAACTTGCTGCTATTAAGCAAGGAGTTGGCTCGAACGTGTTGCCATACGTTTTGAAGTTGGCAGACCAATCCAATCTCACGTTGGAATCGAAAGTTGAAGACTATGAAGCTGTAATCGCAAAAGTGTTGGAAGACGTTCCAGCTTTTAAACCAGAAGCAACAGCACCAACAGGATTCACACAAGTCGGATCCACGGGAGATGTTAAACAATCAACAACAAATGACGAACTCTTAAAGATTTTTGGAGTTTAAAAAAAGAAAAGAGGTAAAAAATTATGGTATTAAAATACGCAGAAACATTCGCTCCAGCATTAGAGCAAAAATACGCTAAGGAATTAGCATCTTTTGAATTATTCCAATCAAATAAACAAGTTAAATTTATTGATGCTCAAACAATCAAATTGCCAAGCATCACATTGTCAGGGTACAAAGACCACACTCGTGGCTCATTAGGATTCAACCAAGGCACAATCACAAACGAATGGGAACCTAAGAAATTATCTCATGACCGTTCAATCGAATTCGTAATCGATCCGATGGATGTGGATGAAACAAACAAAACTGTTTCTATTGGTAACGTACAAAACACATTAGAAGAAGAACAAACAATTCCAGAGAAGGACAGCTATGTGTTCTCTAAATTGTATGATGAAGCTACTACTTACGCAGCAAATGGAGCAACAATCTCAACTGAGGCTCTTACAGCTGAAAACATTTTGGAACAATTTGATTCAGCCATGGAAAAAATGGATGAAGCTGGTGTTCCGGGTGCTGGTCGTTTATTATACGTTACTCCAAAAGTGAACAAATTATTGAAAGAAGCCAAAGACATCCAACGTGTTATGGGAGTTACTGGCGAGGGCTCAGTTAAACGCTCTATTTACGACTTAGATGATGTGAAGATTAAAGTGGTGCAATCAGCTCGCTTGAAATCAAAATACAACTTCACTGAAGGCTGTGTTGCTGCTGCTGATGCTAAACAAATCAACTTCATCCTAGTTCACCCAACAGCTGTCATCGCTCGTGACAAATACTCTTACATCAACGCATTCGAACCGGGTGAAGATTCAAGAACAGCTGACAACTATTTACTACAATCACGCTTCTACATGGATGCATTCCTTGTCAAGAATCGTGCAAATGGTATCTACATCAACGCTCAAGCGTAATCAAAAAAGGAGGTATTTGAATGTATACAGCAGAAAAAGGTAACAAAGTTTATACAATTACCGAATTAGAAAAAGAGTACTACAAATCAAGAGGGTTCGACATCTATGATGAAAATCATACTAAAATCGATTCGGGCACACACAAAGTAGATTCAGCTACTTACAATGAAGCTCTCGACAAAATTGTCGAATTAGAAGCAAAAGTGTTGGAATTAAGTAAAAAAGGAAACCGCAAAGGAAACAACAAAGGGAACGAAACCGCCGAAGAAACAGAAGAAGCGGGTGAGTAGTCATGATATATGCTGATGAAACGTTCTACAAGAACGAATATCTTGGAACTCACACTCCAGAAAATCTCAATCGCATCTTGAAGACAGCTAGTCAGCATATCGACACACTAACATTCAACCGAATTGTGGGGATGGGGTTTGAAAATCTCACTCCATTCCAACAATCGGTCGTTCGTGAGGTGTGTTGCCAAATGGCTGACTTCATGATTGAGAACAAAGACTTAATCGAGACCGCTCTTTCATCGTATTCCATCAATGGAGTGTCGATGAATTTTGGTGATTCTTGGAATGTAGTCACAATGAATGGAATCGCAATGAAGCGAAGCACATTCGAATTGTTGAATCAAAGTGGACTAACAAGGAAGGTGATTTGATGCATTTTCCAAGTTTAGTTCTACCGCAATTTTGCAAGACTCCAATCCATGTTGTCGTCCAATCTGAGGGCGTGTCGAAGGATGGCGAGCCCATCAAGGCATTTGAAGCCGATTTGAAGTGCAACTATCAAGATAAAGTCGTGACCGTGCTCACGGATCAACAGAAAATTGTAAAGCTCACGGGGTCGGCGTTGTTTAATGGCGATATTGCCCCCAATTTAGCGACTTTAAGCGGCGGGAGTGTAAATATCCATGGAGAAGAGCGAAAGATTGCAGACACACGAAAATCACGCAATCCGGACGGTTCTGTGAACTACACATATCTCGGATTGGAGTGATGGACGATGATTCATGCAAACAGTCGAGTGAAGTTCGACTTCGGAGTCATTGGAAGGCTCAAGAAGGCTCAAATTCAAGCGTTGGAACAAACTGGCGAGTATTTACATACCGAGATAGTAAACGCCCAAGTGGTCCCGTTTAGAGACGGTACATTGCAAGGTGAGGCGTTCTCGGTCGATTACTCGGGTTCGAGTAGTGGTCGAGTATCTTTGACCCACTCGACTCCATACGCTAGAAGATTGTACTTTCATCCCGAATACAACTTCAATACAAGCACGAATCCACACGCTCGAGGCAAGTGGATGGATGATTGGGTTGAAGGTTCGAAACAAGAGGACATCAAGAAGGCTTATGCTGCTTTATACAAGAAAATATCGGGGGTGTGAAGATGATAACATTGGCAGAAGTGCGAGATTGGTTGGAATCCTATCACGCAGCTCAAAATTACTACATCGGCAAGCTCGATAATAAGAAAATGTATAGCATTGGAGTCTATCAACGCAAGACGAATGTCGAACCACGAATCGCAATTGGTGGGAGGAATTTGGCAAGTTATGATGTGAAATCGGTCAGCATCTTGATTCATCACAATCAGAATGCGAACGAAACAGAAAAGCGAGCGAACTACCTCTTCAACCAAATCCTAAAGGCTGAGAACGTGGTGATTGGTGATACTCCAATCCAAATGATTCGACTCTTATCGAACGAGCCCATTGATGTGGGAACTGATGACAATAACGTGTATGAGCGTGTCATCGAATTAGATATCTATTACAGACTAGAACAAGAAAGTGAGGAATAAAAATGGCAGAAAAAAGAACAGGGGTATTCCCCGTCTATGAAAACCAATTCCAAGTGAACACAGGAACGAAAGACGCTCCAACTTGGACAGAAATCAAAGAATTAGAAAGCTTTTCGGTATCATTTGACAATGGTGTCGAAGAATGGTCTCCATTCGAACACAAAGGATGGAAACGCCGCTTGATGACAGCTAAATCAGTTACAATCTCAGTATCGGGCAAACGACACATCGGTGATACTGGTAACGATGCAATCGCTGCTATCGCATTGAAGAATGGACGTGATGCTGAAAAAGACTTCCAATGGACATTCCCAGACGGATCCAAATTAGTCTTCAAAGAAGCGGTCATCAACATCAAAGACTTTATGTCTGGTGACAGTACAGCAGCCGCACCGCTATCATTCGACATCATGTCAAATGGTAAACCAGAATACACAGCGGCAGGCTAAGAATCACGAAAACGAGTGGAGGGGTGAACATCGCCCCTCTTTTTTATTTGGCAAGGAGGAAAACTAATGCATAAAGCACTAATCAACTTCATCGATGCGGAAACTCGCAAGGAATACAAAGTCGGTGATGAATTCGATACAACAGGAATGACGGATGAACGAATCCACGAATTGACAACCGAACATAATCGAATTGGTGTTCCACTTATTGGTGAAGTAGAAGAAACAGAAGCGACAGAAGTATTCACAACAATGAAAAGCGAGGTATTTGAATAATGGGTAAGATTATCGACATCACAGAACAACTAAATTTTGAATCAAAACCAAAAATCAAAATCAAAAACGTAACCATCGAAGTAGATGATTCAGCTCCAACAGCACTCAAGCTCATGGAAGTCATGAGTGGAGTCGATGGGGATCCGACCGTGGCTCAAATGAAGAGTCTATATGAGATTATCTTCAGCGAACAAGACCGTGGAAAGATTGAAAAATTAAGTTTAAACCTCAAAAGCTGGATGGCTCTCATTCGTGAGGCAATCAATTTGATTGTAGGAGACCAAGAAACGGGGGAATAGGTGAGCCATATTACGACATCTTCGAAGATTGGGACTTGATGGTCTCGTCTTTTAGAACGCAATATGGCATCTCGTTCTATTCTTATGATTTTAAAGAAATGAAGTGGAAAGAATTCAGAGCTCTAGTCTCTGGACTTTCATCGGAGACTCCTCTCGGTCGAATTATCCAAATTCGAAGTGAGGATGACCCAAAAATGCTCGAATCGTTCTCACCTGGGCAACATCGAATTCGGGACGAGTGGCGTAATAAACGAGCGAAACAACGAACACAAGAAGAGCTTGATGCGGTTCTCAAGGAACTTCAACAAGCTTTCTCTGAATGGTAATAAGGAGGTGGACAAATGGCAACTAAAATCGGCGATGTTGAATTGGGATTGGTCGTGAATCAACAAGGGTTCACGAATCAATTGAATGGAATCCAACAAAAAGTCATGGGCTTTGCAAAAGTGCTCGCTGGTGCGTTTGCGGTCAAGAAGCTCATTGATTTTGGCTCTGAGGCAATCAAGCTCGGGTCTGACTTGAATGAGGTTCAAAACGTGGTCGATGTGGCATTCCCTAAGATGTCGAAGCAAGTTGACGATTTCGCAAAATCGGCAATGTACGCATCGGGATTGTCTGAGACGATGGCTAAACGCTACACAGGGACATTCGGTGCAATGTCCAAGGCTTTTGGATTTAGCGAACAACAAGCCTATGAGATGTCCACAGCGTTGACGAGCTTGGCGGGGGATGTAGCATCATTCTACAACATAAGCCAAGACGAGGCGTACACGAAATTGAAATCTGTATTCACAGGTGAGACCGAGACCTTGAAAGACTTAGGGGTCGTAATGACTCAAACAGCCCTTGATGCATACGCAATGGCGAATGGATTTGGAAAGACCACCGCTGAGATGTCTGAGGCGGAGAAAGTGGCTCTTAGATTCGCATTCGTTCAAAGTCAGTTAGCTCTTGCAAGTGGTGACTTCGCAAGGACTAGCGATTCATGGGCGAACCAAGTGCGGATCATGAAACTTCAATTCCAATCGTTCATGGCATCCGTTGGGCAAGGACTCATCAATCTGTTCACGCCTGTGATTCAAGTTCTTAACTTCCTACTAAGTAAGCTTTTGACTGTCGGGAACGCATTTAGGGCTCTTACTGAGCTCTTGACGGGTAAGAAGTCACAAGCTGGAGGTGGAATACAAGAGACCGCCGATGCTGTCGGGAACCTTGCGGACAATATGCAAGGGGCAGGTGGTGGAGCTGGTGACATGGCTGATGCTGTGGATGATGCTGGTGGAGCTGCTGACAAGGCTGGCGGTGCTGCTAAGAAGGCAGCAAAAGAGATGAAGTCTTTGATGGGCTTCGATAAAATCAACAAACTATCCGAACCAAATGACGACTCTGGCGGAGGCGGAGGAGGCGGTGGTGGAGGTAAAGGCAAAGGAAAAGGCGGCGGAGGTGGCGGAGGCGGCCAACCAAAAGGTGCTCAAGTTGACATGGGCAAGATTGCCGAAGGGGACAACCAATTGAAGAAATTCTTCGAAGACCTATTTGGGCGAATTGGTGAACTCTTAGCCAAATTCAAAGCTGGATTCGATGCCGCATTCCACTCTGAAGGTTTGGAACGAATGAAAGTGGCTCTTGAGAGAATCGGAGCTACCCTACAAGAAATCTTCACGGATCCACAAGTCGTTCAATCGTTCAACACGATGCTTGATAAGTGGGCTTATGCTTTGGGTCAATTTACTGGTGCAATTGCTTCTGTCGGAGTGGGAATCGGTGTATTCCTAACCGAATCCATCGCAAATGCATTGGACAATCACAAGGAGCAAATCAAGAAAGCTCTTGTCAATACAATGGATGCGACTGGGGATATGTGGGAGGCAGCTGGGAACATTGCTCAAGCTATCGGTGATTCCATTTACAAGGTATTGACGAGCGAAGGGGCTGTGAAGATAGGTGAAGCCATCGCAGGGGCGTTCATTAGTCTATACGTTGATATCAAAGAAATCGGAGCGAAACTTGGTCGTGACTTGATGAAGGCTTTCGAGACGATTATCACGAAGAATGCTCCGAAACTTACAGAAGCATTCAATACAATGTTGAAGAATATTGCTCCAATCTTCAAAACGGTCGAAAAAGCCGTTGAAGATGTTGGAAAGATGTTCAAAGGTGTTTACGATGACACTATCGGACCATTGATTATTCAGTGGGGCGAAATGATATCGGGATTGGTTGGAACGATTATAGATGGATTCAATAATCATGTGAATCCTATTCTTGAGAAAGTCGGAAAAGCATTTGAAGATGTATACAAGCAATTTGTGAAGCCTATGATTGATTCTCTAGGCAATGCCATCTCAAGCATTGCGGAAGCTATAAGCAGGATTTGGACAGCACTTGAACCACTATACAACCTACTTGCTAGTGCATTAGGTCCGATTCTCGGAGTCATTGCTGGCTTGCTAGGTGGACTCTTGCTTGCTGCAATCGCTGGAGTCTCACTCGCATTGAAAGGCTTATTCGATTTCTTAAGTTGGATTTTCGATATTCTTGGAAATGGTGTGACCGCAATCGCTGAATTTGCTGATAAGGCAATGACAGCAATTCCAGAAGGCTTCCAAGCTGCATGGGATGGTATTGTGGCGATATTCGGTGGAATCGGTCAATGGTTTGCGGATCGTTGGAATGACATCGTGACAGCATTCAGCGATGTAGCGACATGGTTTTCAACGATGTTTACAAACGCATGGAACAGCATCGTGAATGTGTTCAAGGCTATTGGACAATGGTTCAAAGACCGCTGGAACGATGTGGTGAACGCACTATCGAATGTGGCGACATGGTTCGGGACAATGTTCAAGAACGCATGGAATGGAATCGTGAACGTGTTCAGCGTGGCAGGTTCATGGTTTAGTGGCATTTGGGGAGGCATCAAAGCGGTGTTCTCTGGTGTGGTTGAATTCTTCCGAGGAATATTCCAAGGTGCTTGGAACACAATCACGAGCATATTCTCAACGATTCCGAACTGGTTCAGCAACATCTTCTCAAAAGCATGGGCAGGAGTTCGAGATGTATTCTCGACTG
>ERZ1674165.13-NODE-13-length-38620-cov-5.812680_pt1 | contig 38620 bp, 54 predicted proteins | sample MGYA00581302_ERZ1674165 | MGnify/ENA primary metagenome ERZ1674165 (study PRJEB41354, sample SAMEA4873305) | human saliva metagenome | biome: human-associated habitat [ENVO:00009003]; feature: mouth environment [ENVO:08000002]; material: saliva material... | reverse complement strand
GCGTTTGTAGTTGATCCTGATAGAAGATATAATCGCGTTTCTTGCCATGTTGCTTCATGCCTACGACGAATGCAGTAATAAGCTGATTAAACGTCATAGTCCCGCTTTGAACAGCCTTAAAGATCGGCTCGCCCCATAATTGTTCAAGTTCAGCGATACGTCCAATATTAAAGAAGATCGTCTCGCCAGGGCTAAATAGATCACATGTAATTTTTTTCATGAGTGCGCACTCCTAACTATTTTAAATTAAGGTTTTTTCAATTCGGATAAAGGACCAGCACCGTTTAAGCTGCCTTTGTATGTAGCTACATCGTCATGCGGCGTGTTCAAGGACAATTCAGTGATGGAAGCTAAGCCTGTCATATAGGACTTATCAGGATATTCAAACTTGAGATGAACAAGATCGTCATTCAAGAACGCTTTTTCTAAGAGCTGCAAGCTCTCCTCGTTTGGCATAAGAAGCGTTTCAAGATCGATGGACCACTCCTTCAAACCAGGGATGGTATATTTCCAGCCGCCGGAGTTTTTGTTAGATGCATCGATAGAGTCGGCTTTACGAGATACGTCGCCGGATCGTTGGCCACCTAAGAGGAGCCAGTCCGCGCCTGTAGTTTCGTCAGTACCAACGTTTAAATAAATAAGGTAATTTTTGCCAGCCGTAGGCATAGCAGCCTGAGCTGGTTTGTATAGTTTTTTAGCTGTAGCAGATGGTGCCATATTAGAAAATACCTCCGTTAGTTTTTTCTTTTAAATCAATAAGGCTCACAACAAACCTATACTGCGTCCCGATCAAGGGACGTATAGAGTCATGATCGCCTATTTTACTTGTACATTTCAGATCGATAATTTGAAAGCCGCAACTTTGAAGGACGCACGCGTCAGGATCTAGTTCACCACAACGCGTCCGAAGATCATTCATGATCACCTCGAACCGATCCTCCAGCTTGGCCAGTACTTCATAGCCTATGGCCATATCAGGGTTATCGTTTCGCCCCCATACTTCAATATAAAGTTCTTGTTGCAGCTCGGACTGTATCGAGTTATCACCCGGCGTGGTTTCGCCACGGATAATCATGATCGTGCCACATTCATCGACGCCTGCTGCTTGCGGACGCATAGCCCCAAGCATAACGTCAAACCCAGCGCCACTGTCTACAATAGCCTTCTTTATATGCTGCATTAATTCAATCCACATATTACCCCCTGAAGATCTCAACTGTACGATACCGAGCATATTTCTTAGGATCGCCCGTCAACTCTTCCGGCGTAATTTGTTTTTCAAGGACTGAAATGCGTTGATCAATATAAGACAGCTTTTTACTGTAGAAGTCGTCCGTCGATCCATCGCGCGTATACGCACCAGGGAGCGCATACGCCTTGTCTACGCATACAAAACGATAAATATAGAGCATTACCAGTTCATCAACCAGGAAGCTCCTCACAATATCGCCTTGTTCAACGCCTAGACGTTTAGCGAACGCATACAACCCTTGCTCCGCACGATCTACATGGGCCTGCAATACCTCCTTACCTAAGAGTTCGTCGGTAAACTGCAGATCCTCATAAACATATAACATAATAAGCCTCCTATAGTTCTAGTTTGATCTCGCGGACCGTATCGCCCAGCCATTGGCTGCCCGTGATATCCTTTAAGGCCGTATTTGTAGCCTTAGCGAAGATCGAGAAAACGTCGCCCCGTTTACGTTCTAGCGCTTCATATAAGAATGGATCCGCTTTCGTACCAGGATGGTGAACTTCTTTCGCGAATAAGAAGCCGTTCCCAGCTATAGGCGCCCAGCGTAAATAACGTTTACGCTTTGGTTTAATAACGTGCGGCCGCGTTCCATTATGAACAAATGGCCCGTAAGGAGCGGCATATTCATCGATATATACGGTCCCTACATTTTCGCCGTTATCGAAATTGAACTTAGCCTCAATCGCACGCTCTAAACTAGCAGTCCTGGAAGTAAAGGCATGAGTCGCCTGAGCCTCCTCTTGTACCATAAAGGTGCTCGATTTCACGGCCTGTCTCAACCGTCGCTCGAACACCTCGCCCGGTAACATGATTAATCCTCGGCTTTCTTGCTGCCTTTTTTAGCCGGAGCTTTCTCAGGCTCGTCTTGATCTTCAAGATCCTGAACGACGAAGCCTTGATCAATTAAAAGGTTAGCTTCGTATTCGGAAGCCACATATTGAACCTCATTAAATCTTACTAATCTAATCATAAGAAACCCCTTTCAGAAATTATGCGCCAGTATTTACGCGGATAGAAGCGAAGCGTTGCTCAGGGATCCACAAATCGTGGTATTTACGATAGTCGATCTTCCAAGCGTCGCCACTTTGGTTAGTATCTGGATCGAACACGCGAACCTTATCAGTTTTAGAAACAGCGATCGGCGCGCGTTGCGGCATAATAATCCAGTTGATATCTTTTGCAGCAGTATCAGCTTTGAAACCGCCCGCTTGTTGGTTTGCAGTTTTACCGTCTGCGAATACATATGCTGTCTTCATACGAGCGGATGGCACACCCAAGATCGGAATTTCATTAAAGGATTTAACCTTAGTATCTACAGCACCAGCGCGGAACTGAGTCACATCCAAGTATTTATTGAATTTGTCTGCGTTGTTCAAGATCGTGCGCAACTTAGTGCTCATTACGATCACCAAGCCTTTATCTTCGCCGATAACGTCTTGAATTTCAGTAATGTCAGCTTCTAGCTTTTCCAAGATATTTGCAGCTGTAGGAGCGAAGGCAGCTGTTGTTCTGTTTTTAGCCGTAGCAAGCGCTGCGATCTTGCTATAACGGTATGCATCGATTTCAGGGATAACTTGTGTGCGTTGGAATTCACCCATAACTGTGCCAGCAGTAGCAACGAAGTTTGTCTCATTTACATCCATCGCATCAAGGGAGAATGTACGGCCGCGATCTTGCGTCATTTTATAAGGAGTGAATTTCAAAGTAACGGATCCACGATTGAAACCTTCATCGCGGTCATACTTTGCTAAGCCTTGCATAGAGATTTCAGGAATATGAACAGTATCGCCACCGTCATATTTAACTTGGCCAGCATTCGCCTCCATAAAAGCGGATGTTGCACCAGCGAGCATTTGAGCGTCGAGAACAGTTTGGAACTGTTGGGAATATTGAAGCGTATTAATTGGCATTGATTAGCCCTCCATTTCAAAATAAACTAAATTTTTACGCCAGCCGCAGCTGCGAATTCATTCATGATAGAGTCAGCAGATGCACCAGATCCACCTTGACCACTGCCAGGATTACCTGCAGCTTTAACAGCCCAGGTTTTACCTTGTAACCATTCAGCAGTTCGATCCTGGATCGTGCCGATCGTGCCGTCCTCTTTCTGATAACCATAAGAGCCGTCCTCTTGCACTTTTATGTCATTAGCGACCAGCCGTGCGAATTCTTGCGGATCTACCGCGTTCGCCTTAGTAAATGCGTCGAGCGTTTGCGCCATAATTTCAGATTGAATGCGTTTAGCCTCGGCTTCTTTTGCCTTAGTTTCAGCAAGCTCGAACTTCTCGCTCATAGCTTTTAGTTGCTTTTCAAGAGTTTTATATTCCGGAGAGTTAGATCCAGAATTGGCCCCTGCCTCCTGTTCCAACTCGGACACACGAGCGCTCAGAGTATCACGTTCACCTGTTAAGGTGGTAATTTGGCCCTGTAGCTTTTCGCGCGTAGTTTTCGCTTCATTATTAAGACGGGACGTCTCCCCTTTAATAGCAGCGATAAGATCCTGTCCGTTTTCCAGATTTTCGAGTGCTTGATAAACTTCCGCAATGTTCATGTTTCAACCTCCGTATTACATGAGAATAAAAAATATATATGCAACAGGCCTCCGCCTGATTACACCAATAAAAAACGCCCGATCGTCACACACGATCAGGCGCGATATAAAATTACTTTTCAGGCTCGCGGACCTCGTAAGGTTCGCTCGTCCAGTTGTATGCATGGTTAAGCCAGGAAGCGTCGCCATTTAATACTTGCTTTCGACCATTCACACCTAAAAGCACTTCTTGATCGCGTTTAGGTAGAGATCGGATATAGGCAAGTCCTGCTTGATCCACGTTGCTATGCTGCTGGCTAAGATCTACGTCAAGATCGGTCATAGGCTGGATATGGCACATGCAATGAGGATGCGCAGGAAGCCGCGGGAACTTATCCTTAGGATAAACACCCTTACCCAGTCCATACAGATCGGCGTTGGCGTAAAAATCACAGATATCAAACCGAGGATGTCGGCTCGATAGCTTCCATTTGAAAGCGACTATATCCGGATCGTTCATGTATCGGCTCATTTGGCCGTCAGCGTAGGCCCTAGCGTTTTCAGTACGAGCGATCCGCTCGGCATTGTAACGCGTCTTTTCCTGGATCGCCACGTCTATGGCATTTTCAAGGCGGGCTTCGTTGCCTTGATCTACAGCGTCGATCAGATGATTATAAGCAGCGCGAACGCCAGGCGTTGTTAGTTTGGACACCTGACGTTTTACATTCCGTATAATCTCACGCTTAGCCGCTTGGCTCTTTGGCGTATTGTCTACCATGAAGGGTATTTTTTGCAGATCCTTTATAAATTTAGGTAGATCCGCTTCAGGGATAACACCGCCGTCACCGTAGCCAGCGAATAACGACTTAGCCATTGATCGGACGCCCTGATTTTGTTTCAAAGCGCGGCTAATAACGGACGCCACTTCTTCTTTGATATTTTTAGAAGATCGATAAAGGCGCTTGGATAGGTTTAACCCATCCTCGGCCCAGCTTTCCGCCATAGCAGCAGAAATGCTTTTACTAGGATAAGGAACCTCGTCACCATGGCCAGCCATAAAGGTATTCACTAACTCATAACGTAACGTCGGTTCCATAAGCTGCATGACAGGGTATTTTTTATATGCCCGTTTAACCGCAGCTTTAGGATCGTGTCCTTCGCTAAGTAGGCGCTTGACCTCAGCCTCAAAGTTATTGATCGCCTGGTCTATTTCCCGTTGCGTCCGCATCTACATCCTCCCCTTCATCGGCGCCGCGATAGGTAAGATCCTGTTCACGACGCTGCACGGCTTCTTCTATTTCCCCGATAATTTGATCGTATTCTTCAGGCTCTAGGTTTGGAGCATAGCTGTCTAATACCTTGCGGCCAGTTTCAACTAAAAGCGTATTACTGCCGAGGTTAAGATCTAGAACAGCCTGAGATTGCGCGATCGTATCAGACACATCATTAATCTTGAAGTTTCTAGGATATTCACATTTATAATCGACGCTAGATCCTGTCCATAGTTCAAATAGATCTATGATATCCTTCTCTGCCCCTTCGCACTGCACGGAGAAATCAGCAAGGCGCTGGTTCGTCCGTTCGAAGTCCCACTGCTTAGCAACCCCGGACTTCGCCTCTTGTACGCCTATAACAGAGTTGATCCCGGATAAGCGATACATGTCGTCTGTAAGCGTTTTAATAGAGCTCATAAGGATCTCGGCAGGACCACGATCAGGAGCGATAAACGCAGGAGAATGAGAGGACTCAGCAGGGTATAGCAAGACATTGTTAGTCCCTAAAGTAATATCAGCAACGCCCTGACCATTATCCGGCAACGTAAGCGTGCTGAAAGTTTGCATATTTAAGATCTGCGTCAATAAAGAGCATTGATGATAGATCTGCTTATTGGTTTTAGCGATAGACAGGAACTCAGGCGGTGGAAGAATATCCGTCTTTTTGCTGCTACGACCGAACCACTGAACCACAGGAACACGGCCCAGGTTATGATCTCCACGAGCGATTGTCTTCCCCTCCACGTCGCGAACGATCCAGTCCGTTTTAGTCCATGTGTGATATTGGATCACAGGCTCTTCTTTTTCATTAAAGACCGTGGACTTGTAAGAAAAGCGTTCTAGCTCACCTATATCGCTCACAAGCCAGTCATAGACGTTCTTAGGTTCGATCGCGTACAGGTAAGGCAGCTGGCGTTTAGATACCACGTCCGCCATTGTTTCGCCTATCTCTGCCACGTTGTCAACTAAAACATATATAACCCCATAGAGCTTAGATTGCGTCGCGTTAAAGCGCATAAATTCCTGAAGCGTAGTCCCAAGTCGATCGACGTTATTCATAAAGACTTCTAGCTCCGCGCTTCCGTCTTTGTAATCGCGGGAGATCTCGTCTTTGAAGATCGGATCCACGCAGGCGTTCAAGATCGGAGCTGTATGATTTAAGTAGTAAGCCAGGGACTGTCTAAAAGCGTAGTTTTTAGCATCCTCTCTGGGATGCTTAGGCAAGGCACCACCGGAGGAGAACATCCCCGTGCCGTAATAAGCGTCGTGAAGTAATTCATACTCCCCTTCGCGCATATTTGTTGTACTAGTCGTCGCCATATTCCCTCCTTTAGTAAATATTGGTACGCGTAGACTGATAAACCGGCGCTGTTAGCTTTTCAGCCACGCCCGTGAGAGCGTCTGCAGCGTCGTCATGTTCATTTTTGCCTTCCCTTTGATAGCGGGTAACAGCCTTATAGAATTCAGGCCATCGATCCGCCCAGTTTACGGGGAAGTAAATATGATCCATAACCCAGGTCGCATTAGATAGGATCCGGGCTTGTTTGTTTTTTGATTGGTGGAACGGAACCACCTTCGTGTAATTGCTGCCATACGTATCGCGTAGGCGTTGGATCACTTGACGAGCGAACCCTCGGCCGCCGTTATTGCTTTCTATATCGGCAATATTAACAGCGTTACGGTAAAGCATATCGGCAACCTCCGGCTCCGTATATTCCATGCTAGCCCTAGAATATACGACGTCCAGAATATAGGCTTCTTTGTTGTAGACGCCGTATGTAATACTAGCAAGCCAGTCGTCGCCAGTATCGGCTGTATCCGTGTAGTTTTTGATAACAGAAAAGAGCGGCTCCCCGTTCTGATCACAAGGAACACGCTCATAAGTTTTAATATTGGAGTATAAGACGCCTTTCAGATCTATAGGGATCTGCTGATAGTTAGCGCTGGCGATATCTTCGCCCATAGCGCGGCATTTCTCCATATAGCTGTCATAAGATAGGACATCATCACAGAGCATGGATCCGTCGTCTTGCAAGGCTTTCATGGTAATAACCTTTGCTTTATCACCAAAGTGCTCGATCGCACGCCCAGCAAGATCGTCAGAGGCCCAGCGCGTCATAATAATGATGATTTTCCCGCCTTCTTCTAAGCGAGATAACATTGTATTCGTAAACCAGTCCCAATGCTTAGCCTTCGTATTTTCGTTATACGCCTCCTCGGCGTTCTTGATAATATCATCGATAATCAAGATCGAAGCGCCGAAGCCTGTCGCAGTACCACCAGGAGAGGTGGCCAGATAATTATTATAACTACCTTCAAGGGACCACATATCCATTGAGGCGTCGCCACGCTTAATCCTAATATTCGGGAATATGTCCGAATACACGATCCGATCGGCGTCGGCCTTTATTTCCTGGATATCATTTCTTACGTTCTTGGCGAACGTAGTGGACAAGGTCGTGTTATACGATCCTGTCATGATCTTTTCAATAGGGTTTTTACCCAGGATCCACTTCACGGCCATTTGAGCCGTGCGACTTTTACCATGACGCGGCGGCATATTGATGATTAACACCTTAGCGTCTGGATCCTCATAGAACTCCTGGATCGTGTTACAAAATTCAACCAGATAATCCCGATCCTTTTTATAAAAGTCCGGAGCCTGTAGGTGGCAATAATAAAAGAACTCCCGCCGGGCTAGCTCATATTTAAGCTGCTGCAGGAGATCAGGCGTGAGCTTCATATTCTCACCCCTCTTTATCTATTAGCTTCTTTATATCTTCCGTACTAATACCCTCCAAAGGGTTCTGGATCTGGGTATTTACATCCATTTCAGTTTTATCCGTTTGGCCCAGGTACTGTTTACCCAAGAAGATCGCCATTGCAGCAGATCGTTCCGCCAGCTTGAATTGCGTCCGGCGTAGTGAAATCTTTCCGCCCTGACTAAACGTTTTAAAGCACTCCGCAAAATTGGTCTTATAGGTACGTTTACACCAGCGCTCGATCGTGTCGTCGCTGCAATTAAAGAAGCCGGCAATTTCTAACAGCGTACACTGCAGATTGCACAGCTTCTCGAATTGAACCTTATCGATTTCTTTCAGCGGCCTGCCTATTTTTCTTTTACTAGCCATAGACTACACCTCCCCTTTTAACTCCGTATAAGAGAAGTCCATACCGCCACGAATACAAGTCACATGATCGTTACCCGTATGCTTGATATAGAGTTCCACGATCACGTCACAGAACCACGGATCTAATTCAATACAGCGGCACTTGCGCTTCAAGTTTTCGCAGGCAATCAAAGTGGATCCAGAACCACCAAAAGGCTCGAACACTATGTCGCCTTTCTTGGAAGAATTCAAGATCCCGCGTTCACATAGCTCGATCGGTTTCATAGTAGGATGCTCAGCATTACGGGAAGGCTTATCGATACGCCAGATTGTATCTTCAGACGTACTCGTTACGCTTTCAACCTCGAAGCTCGGAACCTTGATCGTGATAGTATCAAGATCATTAGTAAAGGAGATCATATATCCACCATCAACAGGAACCGCCTCTAGTAACTTTGCATCATCGATCACCGTGGACTTGTTGCGGCCACCGTAGAAGTTATGACTTGCGCCAGGCTTCCAACCATACAAGATCGGCTCATGCTTCCATTGGTAATCTTGACGGCCCATTACAAACACATTCTTAATCCACACTAAGCACTGCTTTAAAAGTAAACCAGATAGGCGAACATTCTTCCTGAAGCTCTCGCCGTAGCTATCAGCATGACAGATATAATATGCGCCTCCAGCTTTTAGCTTTTCATGGATCACAGAGAACACGTTATATAGGAAGCTATCAAACTCCTCATCAGACATATCGTCATTTTCGATCGTGAGACGATCGGCGGTTTTACCTTCATAAGCCACGTTGTAAGGCGGATCAGTAAAGACCATATCGGCTTGTTCTTCGCCCATAATAGTGTTTGCAGTTTCGATCAAGGTAGAATCGCCGCACACCAATTTATGATCGCCTAAGATCCACACATCGCCAGGCTGCGTTATAACCGGCTTAACTTCTTCATCTTCGTCGGATAGGTCGTCATCGTCGTCGCCAGGGCTAGGAATATCCATATCGAAACCAAAGGCGTCCATCTCAAGATCGTAAATGCCGTCCAATTCAATATTTAATTTTGACATATCCCAGGCAGCGAACTCGCTCACCTTATTATCTGCCAGCCTAAAAGCCTTAACTTGTTGATCCGTAAGATCATCAGCCACTACGCACGGAACCTTTTTCAATTTGAGTTCCAGCGCTGCTCTATATCGAGTATGGCCAGCAATAATAATGCCGTCCTTATCAATCACGATCGGAACCTTGAACCCGAACTCGCGGATCGAATTCATGACAGGCGTCACAGCTGCGTCATTATTCCGCGGATTGTTATCATACGGCTTTATGTCCGTAATATTTCGTTCTGTAATATTCATTTTAAAACACTCCTGTTACTAGACTTATACCGGTTATGTTCCTTACGCATTACGCAACCTTCATATTTTCGCGCGTTATCAGACGTAAAAAAAGCGCGGCAGTATTTATCGATCGTGATAAAATTTGCCCCGCAGTAACCCTTTTTATTGTTCAGGCACTTCAATGCCCGACATTTGATCTTTGTCATTTCCGTGCCCTTTCAAGATAAAACAAAAAAGCCCAAACACACGGGAGAGAGCGACCATGTGTCTGGACTTTTTCGCAGGTAGTTAGAATGTCAGTATTCGCGTCGAATGGGTAAAAGCCTAAGGAAGTAAAAACATTATTCGACACTAATAGTTTACACTATGTAAACTGTAATGTAAATGAAATGTTTTTGCAACCTTTTGTCAAGCGGCCTGAACTCCCCAAAGTAATATACTTACGTCGTTCTCGGCTCTTTCAAGATAGTTATATACCGTCCGCTCTGATACGGCTTTTGAAATGGCCAGATCTTCGACACTTACACCGTGAACATAATATTCGATCAGTACATCGAAATAAGGGACACCCCTATGTTCGCATTGCGACTTGTAAACCGCGAGCATGCTGTCAATATGCTCGATAATAAGTTCTGTCCTGCGTTTGCTAGCAGCAATCGCCTCGACCTTTAAAAGGCCCCGGCGATTAAAGACCTCATTAAGAACGATCTGCAGATCGCTCGGAACACTATTCTCAACGCTGGCCACAGCATATTCACAGTGCTCCTTGAGTTCGTTATAACCTTTCAAAAGGCGCCGCGTATTTTTACGGGCCTTTTCCCTGGTTTTCTCGAACTTGTCATCTTCTAACTTTTTAAATTTTTCAATAGCGACTTCACTCGCCAAGCGGATCACTTCTTCCAGCGTATACTTACGATCATAATCCACTGCTTCCAGTTTTCCGAAATCCATAATTTACCACCTACCCCTTAAAAAATACTAACCAAATTGTCTTCCCCCTGCGCTGACCTATAACAGGCTCACAAGGTAAAATGTCCTTGACCATAGAGAAAGAAACCTGTTCCTCGCTCCATTTAAAGATCATCGTGCCGTTCTTCTTAAGAACACGCCAGCATTCACTAAGACCTTTTTTTATATCATCCCTCCAGGACGGTTCTAGTTTGCCATACTTAGCTTTTAAAAAAGACTTTTCGCCAGCACGCAACAGATGTGGAGGATCAAATATGACAAGATAAAAAGAATTATCATCATAAGGGATCGACCTGAAATCTGCCAGGATATCAGGATCAACGATCAAACTGCGGCCATCTCCCAGAATAGTATTCTCGTGCCTAATATCCATATAGAGCGCCCCTTCATAGTTTTTATTAAACCAAAACATCTTAGATCCGCAGCAGGCATCTAAAATTTTCACATTATCCGACATGTCATTTATTAGTACTACCAAAGCCGCCTGTTCTCTTGGCCGTAGTAGTATCGCGATACACAATTCTATAAGGCATGATCACAAGCTGCGCCAAGCGTTCGCTTGCGTCATACACAAACGGATCCTTTCCGATATTACGGATCGGGATCATTATGTGCCCTTCATTGTCAGGGTTATTATAATAGTCCGCGTCAATAATACCGGTACCATTGGCCAGCATAACGGCGTTCTTGATCCCTACGCTAGATCGTAAATGCAGCTGGATAAACTCATCACAATTCAGCTTACACTTGATCCCGGTCTCAATAAGTTTAGTTTCACCAGGAGCAACCACCCCGGAGAAGTAAGGCTTCACATCATAGCCGGCAGAATATTCCGTTCTTCTTTCCGGAAGATCCGCGTCATGATAGCCCGTTACCCTTTCAAATTGGTTCTCATTCATTCTTCTATACCTCCACATTTAAATAATTTCCATACAGTACTAACAGCCTTACCCGTTGCTGCGGATATAGCCTCATACGTGCAACCTTGAGCGCGCATTTCCCTCGCCTTTTCACGCCAGCCCAGAGTGCCTTTGTGTTGCAGGGTAGATCCACAGGCACGGCTGCAAGTTTTAGAAATATCACGCAGGCGATATGCGACCTGGTACGTTTTGCCACATACAGGACATACCTTCGTTACCATATTAGACGTTTTATGATCGTAAGCGTCGTATTGATGCTCGCGCACACGCGTCGATTTTTTGCGTTTTTGTTTTCCATAGCGTACAGGAACACCGCGAACACCGTCCATTGGCTTGTCATTCCAGATCGGAAGATGAGCCAAGAAATCTGGGATATTATTCATAATCGTCCTCCTCCTCATCATTCGCAATCTTCGCAAAATTCCACGGATGTGTGAAATTGGGATCTTCCACGCTCCAGGACGTAGATCCACTCATAAAGGTCCATACCTGGCCTCCGCTATAAAATGCGAAGTAACCATGTGTCCACGGTTCGTCCTCGTTATCCCGAACCAATACAGGCGTGTCAACGTCAACCTTAGTCCAATCCATAAGGCCAGGCTCCTCACGTAGATCGATGATTTTACGATCACCCAGGATCTCATCGGCTAAGATCTTGTTAAAAAAGCCTAAATAAGTATAGTGATTACAGCTCTGCAAGCATTCGTTATAATTCGCTTTAAGATCTGGACGATTATCAGAGAAACATATTCCTTCTTTACCTACCCGGAACAGATAGTTATAACCTTCCCTATTGTAGTAATATGATAAGAAATCAAAACGGCCTTTTTCCGTTAAGCGCATACAAACAACCTCCCTTATTTTTCTTGATCCTGGATCGTATCAATACACCAGCCAATATATACGCCGGCTTTCTTGATATCCTGTAATTCGCTATCCTTGCGGCCAGCACGGATTAAATATTTTAAAGCATTACCGCGACAAAAGCCCTTAAATTCTTCTAGCGTCAATACAGATCGTAAGACGTCTATGCTTTCGATATTAAGCCCAGGGAGCTTATAATGCTTTGGACTTTTTACAGCTTCATCCATCATCGCATTCTTGATCGTTAACTTAGGATCATGAATGATTTTTTTATTACCTAGATAAAAAGTGACATAACCGTCTCTATTGGGAATTTCTTTATTTTCAGGCATCATTTTTTCTTTCTCCTATCAAATATTTCATGAAGTACGTGCGGTTTTTCCGCCTCTATAATATCGATCTCCACCCTCGGGTTATTTTTGTCTACCCCTACGATTTCAGATCCGTCATAACTTGTGATCCACATATCGTCGTCTATAATACAGGCCGTGGTCAGAATATCACTGGTGGCTTGTAGCAGGCCCACAAGATCGGGCCAGCTTCTGAAGTCCGGCATGTAATAGCGGCACCGGATCACCACAGGACCAGAAACACGCGCGCGTTGTTTGAAGAATTGAAGCTGTTTCAAACAATCCTGCTCGTATTGAGCGTATGCTTTTGATGGTAAGACTTTAGGATATTTCCCAGCCATAACAACGCGTGAGCTGTTCTTTTTAGTTGTAGGCCTGCCATAGACCACCAGCGACGTCATATCACATCCCTCCGTTCATTTCCGCGAAGTGATCATTGATCGCTTCGTTGAGCGCCAGCATTAACACAGCACGTGCCGCCTTGCGATCCAGTCCTTCGAATTCATAAAACAACTTCATAGTTGCGCCAATAAGAGCCACAAAGGAGTCGAGCTCTAAAGTTTCATGGATCGGGGAACCCTCGATCGTGAGTCTAATATCTTCTTTTGCTTTTACCCGAATTTTGATTTTTAACATTTTACCTCCTACATACCCATATAACTCGGTTCATAAATTCAAAAATGAGCCGCATATTTAACGCGCTAAGGCGCCTCAAATATTTATGTCGGGTACTTTATCATAAAAAGATATTTTTAACCGTATAGGGCTAAATTTTAAATATCTTTAATATCCAATGTGCTGCGCTGAGACTTGCCCTTGAACGTAAGAACGAATAGCGTTTGTTTCATGCGATCATACACGCGCTCGTTATAGCCAGATTGGATCTGCTTGATCGACATATTAGTCGTCAAGATCGTGGATCGTTTCCTTTCCACACGTTCCGAGAGCATGGAGTTCACCTTATTTTTTACCCATTCCGAATCGTATTCAGCACCAAAGTCGTCCAGCACCAAGAGCGGGCAACTTTTGATCCTATTCTCGAACTTGAGAAAATGTTCAGATGGGCCCTTGCTCAAGATCATGAGAGTATCAAACAGGCTGGTCATTGAAATCATATAACCGCGATACCCCTGATTAATCGCCCATCGTAATATACACACCGCAAGAGTTGTCTTCCCTGTTCCTACAGGGCCCGTCATAAGAAGGCCTTTACCGTCCCGGATATGTTGCGGTAAATGCAGCCCATACTTCAAGGCGTTGTTATACATTTCCCGATCCTCAGTCGGAGCTCCCTGAGTTTTCAAGGCTTCAAAGGTAACATCCTTATAGCGGCCTTTGATCCCGTATTGTTCAAGATCATTACTGCGCTGAACGACTACAGGATCCGCATATTTAGGAGTGTAAAACTCATAGCCACTCTCCGGTCTCTTTTGACCAGTCAACCTCACTGCCGTCTGTTGCTGCCTTATTCTTTCTATTTCCGCCGCTACGTCGATCGCTTCCATTTGCCTTATTGACCTCCTTCTTTAAATTGCCCGCGGCTACCGTTTCAACGTACTTTATACTGTTACCACCAGCCTCGTGCGTTGTATTGATTGCCACGACTACACTGTCCACCCCGTAGACCTCCACAAGATCGTCCAAGCGCTCCTTGATCACCGGAGAAATCTCGCTGACTTTTTTCATGTACAGCTCATAGACTTTTTTATTTTTAGATACAGGAGGAGGATCATCAAACGCGGAGATCGGATCGTCGTCCTCGCGCGCGCGTATCTCTCTCTCTATATCTTTTATATTATTTTCTTTTATATTATTAGCTAGGTTTGCTAAGTTTTGCTTAGCATTTGCTTCCGTTTGCTTAGCATTTGCTTCCGTTTGCTTAGCAAAATTTTTTTTTGCTAGACCGCCCAAACGCCCGGCCTGTCTACGTTTTTCAGAAATCTCGCTATTTTTGCTTTCCCGTAAATTAACCCTTTTTAGGAGCCCAGGGGACCAGAAAAACTCCCCGTCGGTTTCTAGCAAATTACAATCGCAGATCAAGGAATTTATAAAATTTTCTAGCAAAATCTCGTTGCTAACTTTTGCTTCATTTGCTAAGCATTTGCTTCCATTTGCTTCTTTTTGCTTAGCATTTGCTTCCGTTTGCTTAGCATTTGCTAAGCATTTGCTAAAAACTAAAGTTTCAGGACGTATGTCCATGACGATCGATAGACCTAGATAGGTAAATCTATTACAAGGCAATTTGTAATCCGGCGCCTCGGCTAATTTTTCAAGAAGCATCCACCACCAGGCATATGAGATCACGCCGTGAAGGTTTATCATGATCACGATCTTAGGATCGGCCAGCGAATTTATATCGTGGCTAAAATAGGTTTTAATAAGCGCCATACACTGCCTCCTAATAAAATAATTCGTCGTGCTTCACATCAAGCACCGCCGCCCACATAAAACGCTTCTTATCAAACGTGATCGGCTTCCCTGATAGATACATTACAAGCGACCGTGGGATCGTTTGCGATCGATTGCAAAATTCCATGAGCGTCAAACCTTGTTTATCTAGCGCCTGGATAAAGACGCTGAACTTTACGCGCATAATTAAAACTCCTTTTCTTGATGGACTATAACCAGCTTACCCGTGGCAGCTTGCACAGCCTTTTTAAACTCGGCCTCGTTCGAGTTTTCATTAGATAGATGAATCAAATGGATCGCTTTACATGCGCTGAGATCCATCGACCGAAGGAACTTAATCACATTCTCCAGGGCAAAGTGCGACTGGATCAGGCGTTCCATTCTTTGCCTAGATAACTCGTCGAGTTCTATTTTTTTATTCAGTAGATCATAAGAGTGGTTACATTCCACCACGATATGATGCACACCTTTAAAAGTATATTTACAGTAATATGTATCGGTAATATATAGCAGCTTCTCCTCCCCGTCGGTGATCAGATAACCGACATTAGGACAATCATGCTGCAGATCGAACGGGAGGATCGTGAACACGCCACGCGTAAATTTACGCTTAGGGACAACTTCGATCCAGGATCGCTCATCCAATACATGCAGGGCCTCGGCTGTATCACGCAGCATATAGATCCTGTGGCCCAGCTTTAGCATATCCGGGACGGCCCTAGAATGATCACCATGCTGGTGAGTAACCAGAGCGCCCAGGAGGTGCAAGAAATTATAACGGCAAGCCCGCTGGATCGCATTAAAAGGCAACCCAGCATCTAATAGCAGCTCGTCACCGTTTACGCTACTTTTGATCCTGTAGCAGTTCCCCGCGGAACTGCTACCGAAACACTCAAGAGATATCATTAGTTATCACCGAAAGGATTAATAACCTCGCCAGTTTCCGCGTCTACAAACTCGGTCCCGGTTTCAGTTTCCACGTCTATGATCTCGCTATTAGCATGAGCGTCGATCGTGTGAGTAACTTCGTCATATATATCCGTAACCTTGCCCTCGACGTCGATAATCTCGTCGGACGTTTGCAAGCCCATAGAGATCTCAGGCGCCGTTGTACGAATTAACCAAGCCGCAGCTCGATAGCGCAGCATTTGATCCGGCATCGTACGCCACTTGGATCCTTTCTTGTCGAACCAGCCCTCTTGCTTCGCAATAGAGATAGTGACCTCTGGCCCGTAGATAACCTCATCGCTCCCCTTTTCGCGGGTATACGCTATGATCCCATGGCTATCCGTACCCTTAGTCCCCGTTTCCTTGTACTTGATCGCTTCAAAGCGTCCGCATTGATTGAACGTGGCGATTAAGAACTTAGAGGACCAGCCAGGGTTCCCATAAACAATGTATAAGTTTTGCATCACCATGAGAGGTGATGCATTAATGCGTTGCGCCATTTCTAGCGCTATAATAGCGTTCCCGAAGTTTTGTTCCCCCTGGAATTGTTGGGGAACCAAAGAAGATCCAGAAAACATCTTAGCCTGACGTTGCAAGAGCTCGAAGCCCTCTGCAGATTGGAACCCAGGAAGAGCTGGTTTTTTAATTTGAAGATCGTTGGCCATCATATACCTCCTATGCCATCGTTAAAGTTGTAAAGGAAGGATCCACAACTAACTTGATCGTTTGACTATTGCATTTGTTGAAAGTAGTAACCGCCTCGGCGTTATCGATAAACACCGGAGCCGTCACATCATAGAACTTTGTAAGAGCATTGATAATGTCGATCCCGACGTTGATCCGGGCCGCATTATTCATGCTTCTATACGGAACACCTTTATAAGTAGTCTCGCAGCATTCCTCAACGCTACCATTAACCAGGATATTAAACATTTTGAAGCGCGCATGCTCGAAGTGGCTATTGATCGTTTGCTCTAACAGGTCCACCTTAGCCTTGACGAATTCGTCGATCAGGAAGGACGTCTCATCGAGCAAGTTTTTCTCCGCTGCTAGGCGCTGCTGCTCGCTCTCAAGATCTAGAACGCGCCGATCTATATCATCGATCATTTTATATTTATTAAGTTCGGTTTCTAGGCTCGCCTTCTTTTCTTTCATAGAGGCGATCTCGCCGTCGATCTCGTTCAGCTTTTCTTGATCCGCAGTCCCGGAGTCGTCCAGGTTCAGCATAAACAGCTCTGCATTTAAATCACTAAGAACAGGATCCTCAGCAAGGTCAGGCTCGTATAATTCCTCATACGCTTTAAATTTAGAATTATAAGCGTTTGTCTGATCCTCGATTTGAGCAACCAGGCCGTCGGCCTTAACGATCATAACCTCGCGCTGTTCTTCGTAGTTAGATCGCATTTGCAAGGCCCCGTCAATAAGACGTTGCCATTCCTCCAACTTTGCAGCCTTTTCAGTATTAAAAACTTCCTCCAGTTTGGATAATTGATCCGCAGGCAAGGACTGGCCACACGTAGGGCAGGCTTCACCAGAAAACGTTTGAGCATTGATCGCGTCGAATTCTTCTTGTAAGGTATTGATCCGCCCGGTTTCCCTAGCGATATCTTGTTCAAGATCATAACTGCGGTCCATGTATCGATCGCGTTCAGCCTCCGTGATCTTTAACTTCGTCAATAGAGCTTCATATTCGCCACGATAGCGCGCTTTTGTTTCACGGTAAGCAGATAGGACCTCGGACTTCCTAACATCGATCCTGCGCCGTAAATCTTCAATTTTTGATTGCCTTACGCTAGCGCCTAACCCATTCTGTAATATAGCCTTTTGCTTCTCTAGATCATCAATGCCAGAAGCTAAGGTTTTAATACTAGCTTCAAGATCAGGCTTTGAAGATACAACCTCCGGCTTATTACGAATTGCTTCGTCGATCCTAACCGGGAGCATGTCCAGTTCCTTATTGATCGCCGTCTTTTTAGCCGCAACAATCTTCTTCTGTTCCTCGACCGTGCGGCCGCCTAGTAATTCAGTTAGGCGTTTAAGATCGTCCCGGCTATTAATTACATGATCGTCGTCCACATCCCCGCACATTTCAAGGAGCAGCTTCCGGCGATTTTGCCAGGAGTACGTCTCATTGAAATATAAGGGGTTCGTTATTAACTTGAACACATCCTCGGCGATCACGTTATTAATATAGGACTTATATTCTTTTTCCTTAACGGGTACTTCATTAATGAAGTAGTCCGTTGTGTGCCCCGTAAGTTTAGTTTCACCACCGCGGGGATTTGTATATTTCTCACGATATACCCGTTTCAAGGTAAAATCGGATCCGTCGTCGTTTATAAAGATAGCCTCGACCTCATGATTGACCTTATGGATCGGCTCCCCATTCACTAAGGTCTTGATCTCGAAATCTGCTCGATCCAGGCTGTCCTTACCAAAGAGCAGCCAGCACAGACCATCAAACACCGTCGTCTTACCCGTAGCATTATCACCAAAGATAAATTTATCCTCGCCGTCAAATTCAAAGGACAAGGATTTTATGCCCTTGAAATTTTGAAGCGTTAATTGTTGTAATTTCATATTGCCTCCCTAACTAACCTGCGCATCAATATCGATCGTGCAGGGCTCTATTTTTAATTTGTTGGCCCATTCCAGGACGGCGCCATTAATATCCCTATTCCTAGACACGCACTGATTACCGAACAGCTTCGCCTGCACTAAGCGCGTAAACTGCTCTTGATCCTTCCTGAGCTCCAGGCATGCAACCGGCTGCATTCTATCATTCGTAACAACTACGATCGCCGTATTACCATTCATAACCTGGTCTCTATAACTGCCTACGCAGTTCCTTAGCTTCTTACCTATGATCATTAGTTCCGCGGCCGTTTTAGGAACCGCAAAATGTAATCCGTTAAGATCTGCGCTAAGAGCCGGGAGCATTGGTAAATGCATATCGCCGTATTCTTGCTTATTGAAGATATTGATCAAGACCTCATGGAATGATCGCAACCGGAACTTGGTCCCCCATAGCTCCTTACGAGCTTCAGGCTGTAGCTTTGAATACATATCAATTGAGTCGCGCACATCCACAGAGGCCGTGTTTAATATCCACTTGAGAACCGAAGCCTCACCGAAGCTATGGATTAAGGACAGCCACATCATACGGATGTCCTGCGTTGTAACACGCATTAAATCCCTAACACCAGCGGCGGTTTTAACGAGCCCATCATATGGATCGTGGCCAAATAAGCTCTTAGAATGCCGATCCAGCGTCAAGATCGTGCGGCGGCAGTTTTCATCCTTAAAGAGATTTAAAACATTGGCCATAAGCACATATAAAGGATCCTGGATCATGGCCTGACGTAAAGCACGACTATTCGGAGCCATATGCACGCGACGCAGGGCTTCTTGGAAGTTGATCCCCTGACGCGTTAAGTCCAGGACATCATCATCAAACGGGATCGATCGTATAGATAACCCGTAAGAGTTGAACCATGTCGAGGTGTTCTTAAAGATTGTATTAATCGCCGGCATATCAGGAGCCGCAACCTTTAAGATCATGTTTAATAACATCGAATGATGATATCCATTAAACTCAGTCGCACCAGGAGCGATATATACATTCTTAGCTTCGAAGCCATACGCACTCTTGATCCGATCCTCGAATTCCAATCTAAGACTTTTAAATACAGAATTTAGTCTGCTTTTATTAAAATCTTTCATCGCATAAGAACGGCCCAGGAACCTAAGAATCGGCATTACATCGTTACGGCGAAGATATTCGATCGTAACTTCGTGTTTGTTTTTATTTGGATCGATATATATGGCCATGCGACGCTTGAAGTCAAAGCGTAGGGTTTGAGATAACATCCCATGATCGATCTTGCGCCCGTCGAAAGTAAGGCTGATGCCGTAATACTTTATTTTCAGATCTATAAAATTCTTATAGCTCAATACATCAACAAACAAGCTAACAGGAGCAACCTCGCGCTCCTCATGTAGGAATAAGATCTTCTCGCGAGAAGGGTTTGAGAAATGGCCACAGTCCGGGCAAGTATAATATTTTGCGCCTGATATATAGCCGTTTGCGTAGCTGTACTTTCTAGGCCATGCAGCCCCGAAGGTAAAGTTACAATCGCAGTGGTAGATCGTAGTATAATCTGCGCTATAACTACGCTCCAGCATAACGCTGTCGAATAGCCGCGTTATGCACGCGCTAGCTAATACTTCCATCCGTTAACCCCCTTAATCAAACATTCCGAATAGATCCTCACCTTCGTCCGTAGCTTCCGCTTCGACCGCAGGAGACGGCGCAGGCGTAGGTTCAGGAACTGGATCCTCTTTTTTCTTTTTCTTACTAGGCTCCTCTTTAGTAGGTGCAGGATCCGCGGCTTCTGTCTTTTTACTTTCCTTCTCTACGAGCTTAATGGCTTTGATAATCGCAGCCGATACCGATATATTGGTTTCGATAAAATCCAACGCGCGCTGGTACTCGATCGTGCCAGCAGGATCAAGTTCAATAGCTTTTTTCAAAATAGCAATTTGCGGCTTGACCTCATCTATAACATTCTTGAAACTACTTGCATTGGCCATTGATTATTCTCCTTTCATAAGAGCGTCTAACTCGGCTACAATTTCAGGCGTTAGATCGTCACTGCTAGGGTTCCCTTCTACGCCGTGGCTACGGAATACCTCCAGGGCCTTTTTAATACCTTCATTACCGATAGATTTAAGCCAGGACTTAAAGTCTACCCAGTAGGCAGCAGGATCGAACTCGGCAGGTTCTACATCTAATTCAGTTGGATCCTCCGCGATAGGTTCGCCATTGAAATCTGTAACAGGAACATCGGCCGCAGCTTCTACAGCAGGCTCTGGATCCGCTACAGGTTCAGGAGTAGGCGCTTGATCTTCTACAGGCGCAGCTTCCTCAACAGGATCTGCAATAACAGCAGGCTCTTCCTTAGCTTGTTTTTTAGCTGTAGGCTTAGCCGGTTTTTCCTCTAACACAGGAACAGCCAGCTCACTAATCGGCTTAGGGTTCATTAGATCGTTGTATTTTGAGATCTTATCAGCTAAATCCTTAGGGTTTTTAAACTCGATCGTAAATTGGTTCATAGTATTAACCTCCATATGAAATCATTCGTGTTATAATAAGTTTGGTTTATTTGAACTAGGGCCTTTTCTTGTTGCAGCAAGATCGGCCCTTTTTTGTTTGGCCCGCATACGTAAATGTGCAGTATGGCAATCCTTACATACAGGAACAACCTTATGGATCGCCGTATTAAATAAGTTGTATGTAATAGCCGGCGTGAGTTTGTAGCCGCACTGATAACAGCGTTTAGTTACCATGTAACCAGCACCTCCCCGGTCATCCACCAGTAAGAGAAGCCAATCAGCATATACAGCATTAATGATCCGACAATAAAGCCTTCTATAATATCGGCTAATTGCGGAGCCATAGCTGCACGTCGCATCTCGCGTCGTTCTTTATAATTCATTGCACCGTTCATTCTTACACCTCCATAAGCCGCAGCATATTAGACGTTGCGGATCGTATACTTTCTTTCAAGGATTTTAATTCTTCCTTGAGCTTTGCATTTTCAGTGACTAGCTCGGCATAATTTACAACCGAGAACTCGTGTTCATATTTAGCTAGCGCATGCACATCCTCCTTAGAGAACCGAACACCTGGGACATCTTTCAATTGCGTTAGTTTACCCTCATCGCGGAGCACATACACAGCGGACTGCGAAATTTGAAATAGATCCGCGACATCGCGGACTGTATACACCAAGCTGTCCATTTATACCCCCAGTAGATCCTGGATAACATAGCAGCGCGCCAGGTACTCGTTATTGCGTTCAATGGATCGTCTGATCGCGTCCCTGGTTCGTTGGCCCTTTGGCTTCTCATTCTCCAGTCGTCTAACAGCAGCCTCCAGGCGTTTTATATCACGCAGGAATTCGACCACAGGAAGCGCCCAAAGCGTAACCTGGATTAAACCCATACGTTCATAGATCGCGACAACTTCTTCCAGCGGAGTGAACTGCCACTCCCCGATCCTTTCAAGGCTAATCTTACCCATCCGCCACCTCCTCGTTTGCATTGAGTAAACTATTTACTTAAAAAAATATCTTGCATATTTAGGCTGTCGTCATATTGACGAAATAGCTCATAGATTTTAACCATTTCGTCAGGCTTAAACGCCCGGCGGCCATTTTCTTTTTGATTATATGTGCATTTCGCCATCTGCAGTCTATTAGCAAAATCCAGCTGCGTGAACCCGTACTTCTGACGTAGTTCCACAAGACGATCAACGCTCAATGGATCACCCCCCATTTCTAAGGTTTGCAATTTGAAAACTTAACTTTGATCACATTATAGTTCACAAAATGCATACAGTCAAATAAACTTTTTATAAAAGTTTGCAATTGGTAAGTTTACATTTTGTTTACAGTTTAATATGATAGGCGTAGGAGGTATGCAAAATGAAAACCTTAGGCCAACGCATACAAGAGCTTAGAAAACTAAATCGTTTAACAGGCGAAGAACTCGGAAAGAAGCTGGACGTCGCCAAATCAACCGTGTCGTTATGGGAGAGCGGCGCGCGCACGCCTAGCGCGGATATGATCCGATCAATAGCTGAGTTCTTTAACGTATCGATCGACTATCTGCTTACTGGATCCGATCCGACAAACGAGGGTTATTATATTGATCCTGAAGTTGCGGAGCTAGCGAACCAGATCAAGCAAGATCCTGAGCTTAGACTTCTGTTGGACGCCAAACGCAACCTCTCAAAACAAGATATGCAGTCAATTATTAATATTACAAAAGCGCTTTTACAACGCGAACGGGGAGATGATATTAATTGATCATTACTATTTTTAGTGAAGAATTACCTTTGACATGCGCTGGCTTCGCCAGGAAGAATGAAGATGATACATACACGATCGTCCTCAACCCAAAGCACTCATATCACAAGCAGCGCGCGACATACCTGCACGAACTAGAACACATCGTGAACCAGGACCATGATCGCGACTGCCACGTGAACCTGATCGAAGAAGCCCGGCATACTATATCGAACTATTAAGCATCTCTCTGGGATGCTTTTTTTATACCCAGGAGGAAGCATGCAATATAACATGATCGTCCGTAAGAAGGATAAAGGATATCAGGTGATCGTCTCATACAAAGACGGCAAGCGCTGGCGCCAAAAGTCTAAACAAGGCTTTGCAACGCAACGAGAAGCCAAGATATATGGGAGCCGGATCGTTGACGATCTCAAGAGTACGATTATCTCGGTCGGCAGCAACAACAGCGACATAACATTCTTACAGTTCTATAAGCTCTATATAAGCGAAAAACAAAATATCACCAGCAGCACACGCAGGACATACGACACAATGATCAATACATACTGCCAGCCAATATGGCATGTACCAATAAGGAACATTACACACTCGGATCTGATCGACCTATTTAATCGCTACGGCGGAGCCGTATCAAGTAAGAACCTCTGCCTCGTATTACTAAAGGCGATCTTTAATTACGCTATAAACCCTTACCACTTGATCGTGAGAAGCCCATGCGACGCAATAAAGCGCTTCAGAGCGAAGAATAATAAAACTGTAACAACTATACCCCAGGACGAATTAGACCGCCTCCTGGACGCAATACGGCGTTCATATCCTATGTATTACATGATCTGCAGCGTGGCCAGATATACCGGCGCGCGATACGGGGAGATCCTGGCGCTCACATGGGAGGACGTAGACCTGGATCACAACAGGATCACGATCAACAAACAATGGGCCTGGCTTGGATCGCAGGGCTGCGGATTTGCACCACCTAAAAGCCAGGCAAGCATTAGGACTGTACCAATACCAGAAACCCTGGCTGAGGAATTGATCTGGCATAAAGCAGATCCTGGATCGCGTTTATTTCCTTTAAAATCTAACCGCAGCAGTCCGATCAATAGAGTTATACAACGTCACCTCCCAGGACGATCGATCCACGCCTTCCGTCACACCTACGCCACGACGCTCCTCGCGAACGGCGTCGACATACAAACAGTCGCCAGTTTACTCGGCGATAATGTAAACACCGTTATAAGTACATATATACACTACTCCGAGGAGATGAGAAACAACGCTTCAACCATGATCGCGAACATCTTCAAATAGTAATTTTTGACGGATATAAGACGAAAAGGACGCGGCCAGGCATTACACCTGGATCCGCGTCCTTTTATTTATAACTATATAATTATAAAGGGCCTATAACAGCGCCTTACATACAATTACTATATTCACATAAAACCGATACCCAACACCATGATCGCAACTTAGATCCGCCAGGAATTACCATAAATCGTTTTTAATATTTGACGATCGTGTGACGACTACAGCTCAAACGTCTGGCGAATAAGCTCGGATGTACTAACACCAAGATCCGCAGCGATGGATTTAAACTTTTCGTATTCCTCATCGCTTAAAGATATAGCCCGTTGCTTTCTTCTGTTTTTAGCGCCTACAGTAACAGGAGCGCCTGCACCCTTACGAGCGCCGCCCCATTTCTTATCGCTCATATTGTACCTCCTTATGATAAAGCCGCGGCAACTAGATCATGGATCGCAGCCGGCCGCGGCGTCTAATTCCTATATAAGTATATCAATAAACCCAGGGCAACGTCCACCAGGCGCCAGTGATTGATCCTGCTATGCGGCAGGTTCGATCGTAAACCCCTCTGCGCCGGCGCGCTTCATAAGGCGACATACATCATTGATCGTTTGCACATCCTCCGGCTTAAACTTGATAGAGCGATCGCCATATAGGACATGGAAGCCAGCGCGTAGGTTCTTGATCACGCGACGGATCCGTGCGGACCAGGAAGGATCGTCGCAGCATATAGCAGATCTTAGATCATCTATATCACGGCCATCAAACACACTATAATAATCGAGATACTCGGCGCTTGCTAATTCTAGCAAGCACACAAGATCGTTAGCCAAGATCGTCTTATCAGAGCAACCGTCAATTTTCAATATATACGTTTTCATATCGGATCCTCCTTATCTAATATCCCAACCGGTATTAATTAAACACACCTCTGCAATTTCTTCACCTAGAGTTTTGATTTTTTGAACCTGTTCTTCAGTTTCCCCAATAAGCCGGCATAACATACTATAAAGTACATCGCATCGGCCCATAAAGGCTTGTTTAAGGCAACCAGTGTCTAGCATTTTGCGCACAGCAGCCCATTCCTTCTCTACCATATAGATCTTTTCATCTACGATCGCCTCGTTAATCGCGGTTTGAATTTTGATTGTCATTGTACCACCCTCCGTTACTTTACACAGATAGAACACACACGATCGAGCTGCAATAAATCATTATTAGCGAATAGGATCACCACAGAATAATCTTTTATAGGCATGATCCGTTTAACCTTTTCAAGTTCGAACTCATATGTAAAAGGTGTATAGTTTTCTTTTTCAACTTCGATATAGTATTTCATGATAGGCCCCTCCATTATTCGCACACATTAACAAATACAACGTCATAGCCTTCTTTTAACCAGAAGATCCTGGCAAGATCCGTGAACTTAGACATACGACTGATTGTCTCCCGTTTATTTTTGCTTTCACGGCCGTAGCGATAAGAATATAAAGTGTTGGCTTCAAGATCTACCTCGAATATTTTTTGACCGAAGCTCTCTAACACCACGCGATCATTTGTTACCGTAATAAATCTTTTCATGCTACCCCATACAGGATGATCTTTATAACTTGCTTGTTTCATTTCTAACCCCTCCTTACTCCGTTATGGCTTATTCGCCATAACGGAACGTTTTAGTTACCACACCATCTTCATTATGTACAATTGTCGATCTTCCCAAGCAGAACTTTGTAGTTTTACCCATGAGAGAAGAAAATGCGTTTCTTCTACGTTGCACTGTTGTCTCGTGCCCTAGCTCTTCGCTGTACCAATACATCGTCATAGTGTCTGTTTCTTTATTGTATTCACATAACTTTTGACCGTAGCCACTGTTCATCGTAATAACGTTACCGTTTTCTTCAATATGCTTTTTACAAATACTGTATTCTGGATATCTCCATTGAGAACGCATAGCCATGATTAAATCCTCCTTAGTGGAATAACTACCTTTAACTTGATTAGATTATAACTCTCATTCAAGTGCATTTCAAGTCTTATTTTTGAAAATTTTTCAAAAAAATAAAGGGCCCCTGCTTCTACAGCAAGAGCCCCTTTTATTACATTATTATATATGATCCGATAAGCCGCACGTCCACCCTCGTGCGATAGGGAGATTATGGATCACCTCCATATTAACGGCGTAAAGCACTGGCCAGGAATAAAGCAGCATTACTGATCGCCCAGGTGTCCCGCTGGCGACGTAGGCGTTGCTCCGTCCTTTTGTTGTTCTTGATTTCCTGCTTCAACTCGATCAATGATCCGGAGGCTGTCTCCAATGAGCTGGCCTGCTCTTTCACTAAGCTCTCGGCCTTCGCTAATTCTTGCCCCTGTTGATCGTTGATATTCCTGAGCTCGGCTAATTCCCTCGCCCGTTCTTCGTTGATAATCTTCAAGTCGGCCAATTCCTCGCCCTGCTTGATCGTTAAGCTCTGAGCTTCGTTCAAGGCTAAGTTTGAGTTCTTGATTGAGGCGTCTGCTTCTTTCAAGTTCCCTTTGAGTTCGTTCCAGGCGCTCAACGGCACGTTGATAGTTTGCTCTTGCGGTAAAGTACCCGTCAAGGAGCTGGCATGCACTAAGGACGAGCAACAAACAACAAGCACCAATAATGCAGCGCTTAACAGTAATCTGACGTTTAAGCGCGTAGACGTAGTCTTTGATCTGCTCATACATATCTAGCCCCCTATTTAATCACGATCGGACCAGTGCGCAGCATAGCCGCGAACGTCCACGTGGACAAATCCTTGATCATAATAACGACCGATGCCGTCGGCGCCGCACTCTTCAGCAATAGCGGCCAAATAATCGACATCGATCCCATCATAGGTGATGTCGGCCGCAAGGCCTTGTGTATGATACGAGTTGCGCACACCGCCCACTTCTTCATTGTGAGCCTCGCAGCGATAACCGCTTGTAATATATACAGGTACACCCAAGCGCTCACGAATAGCGTCTAATAGATCTACTAAACGCTTATCAATGATATGATCCAATACATTATGGCCATAGCCGTCGCTTTCATGACGCTCACACGTACAAGCGAACTCGTACTCTTCAAAGTATTTACCAATAGACATATAAGATCTCCTTTCATAATAAAAGAGGGCCACAAATAGCAGCCCTCATATAATACATTATTTTTTTAACACGCCATCAAGTCTGGATCGTACAAGATCCAGAAGGCCTGCGATCGTCTGATTTCCACCGTCCCGCATGTTCTCCAGGATCGACAGGAACTCAACGCTCGCCAGATACAACCATACAAGATTAACCGCGAAGGCATACTGCCCCGCCATGAAATCGAAACACCAGGCGCCGGCAGTCGCCAAGCAATACGTCAATACCTTTGTTACAAACGGCTTACGCATATGTTTAGAGGATATGAGCCCCTTCCCCCAGGCTGCCGGGATCGCTAAGTACTTGTCAGATCCGCTGATGTTTTCAGGATTAGCACCCATGTCAACCAGCATCTTATAACCGATCGCTGACCATTTCGTTATAAGATCTAAAAATACAAGCAAAATAAAGATCCCTAAAACCTGAACATGCTTTAAACCTAAAATGTAAATACCGACTTCAGCCACCACAGCCAATAGAGCCTTCATAGCGAATGACTCAGTAAGCATTCGCCACGCCTCGCTCAAAAAGTTTGTTAATTCTTGCATTGTCGCTCCTTTCCCCTAGATTATAGATGATCGACTGCATCGCCTGCACTAACATATCGATGCATGCTATCATACCATTCAATTCGAGAGGATTGGAATCGAACATCATACACACCATATTGCAACGTACCTATTTTAATCGGAGTACTGTTATTATCAGTATTATGGAATGTAACCTTTTGAGGAGTTTCCACTATGATAGGAATATTCCCAATCGCATTGCCGCTTTTATCTGTAAAACTGCCATTTCCTGTTACAGGTTGCACATTCCTACTTGTTTTGATTAGGATATTATCAATTTCAGATGCTAACCATTTACCGAGCATTTTAATGGCATTGTATCCAGTGAAGTTTGTTACATTAATTTCTAACTTGCGACCAAACAACTCGTATTTAACGCCATTTTCCGTATAAGTGTCGTCTGGTGTTCTAGTATTTTCATGAATGCCAGCAATTACAGTTTCGCCTACTTTTTCGCCAATAAAGTTATGATAAGTCAAAGGAATATCATCAACGCCCAATGGCTCGATAGAGATGGATCCAGTTCCATTATCGTCAATCTCGAACGGAGTTTCCACGCCTGCAACTTTAACAAAGTAATGAGGCTCGCCCTCCACAGCGATAATACGTTGACCTTGTAATACGTTAGGTACTTTCAACTGTTTAAATTCAGTTCGTGGGAATGCCTTGCCTAAATTAGTAATGATCGCAGCCAATACGTCAGCAATAGCCGGAGACTTGCACCACACATTACCTTGAAGCAATAAGGATCGTGCATCAGGAGCAACGGCTCCCGCTTTCAAGGACTCGATCCATTCTTGACGGGTTCCCGTAAAGCCCTCTAATTGAGCGATATCATAAGCACTTAGACCATCTTCACCGTTGCGGCCATTTTCGCCATCTTTACCTTGAACACCGGGGATCGTAACGTTTAAATTAATAGGTTCCTCACCTAATTTTAATAAAATTTCTTGAATAGTTTTTGTTTCAGCCATGATAAATCGCTCCTTTACTAATGCATAGATACATCATGAATAATATTTATATCGCCCATAATCAACTTATACGTTAGATCACCAGCGACCAAAAAAACATCATACTCGGCCTTTTTATAGGCCTTATCAATTCCCAGGGTTACATCTTTGGAGATCGTAACCATGATCGTCTTACCTACGATCGTCGTTGACGCCTCACAAAGGAGCTTCCCTTGCTTAGTTCTAACCTTGCATACAGCGCTGGCCCAGGACAGATCCACGTCGTCAATGATCGTGTATGCCCGCCGCCAATCTTCACCAATATGCATGGTTTCACTTTCTCGCCGTACTAGATCCATATAATACCCCCTTACCAGAACGACACAATTAAGAGATCCGCTTCTCCGTAATAAGCGAACTGACCAGAATTATAAAAGAAGTAAAAATAGCCTTCTTTAGTTACACCGCAGCCCTTGAACCATTTGCTGTTATTACTTGCACTTGCAGCATTATTCTTAGGATAACCGCGGCCATAAGAGAACGTGCCACCATCAGGAGCGTCTCCGTTAGGATAGAAAACTCTATTCTGTAAAGGTTCACCATGTAGCCATCTCCCGCCCTCAAGATCGTCCATTTTACCGCCGCCAGGTTTATCGTTCCAGTACATAGAATAACGATTATTGAAGTCGTGGATCTTATTCATATCGCTGTCGCTAAAATATCGCCCAGATAATTTATAAACGGAATCAGCGCGCATTTTTACGTTCGTCAAATAGAATAAACAGCGATCATAATTATAGCCAGGAGGCAAGTTTATTTTTTGACCACTAACAACGTGCATGCTCGCGAAGTTCGTATTTTTCAAAGGTTCGCCATTAGCATATACGCTATTCGCGTCGATCCTAGAACCCGTGATATTAACGCCGCGGATATTACCATTTGCGTCAACGCTAAAAGTATTGGACGCGTTCTTGATCGTAGTGCCCGTGATCGTGCCGCCTTTTAATTCCCCTACATTAGCAGTGATCGCCGATAGGCTATCCACCTGCATTTTATCGGCAGTAACAGCCTTAGCCTGAAGCATTTTATTTGTAATAATATTGTCGTCAAACAAGGCCTGGCCGGTAACATGAAGCAAGCGGCCATCAATACGAGTTCCCGCAGGCGTAAGATTGATCCTGCTTACGATTTCAGATCCTGTTAAGCTATTGAGCGCATTTGTAACCTTCACCTCAACACCACCAGCAACCTGCGTTATTTGAGACGATAGGTTATTGTTTAGATCTGATAAAGAACGTTGAAAACCGTTTGCTTGATCTACTAATTTTGAGCTAAGGCCCGACACACTAGACTTCACAGTCCCGACTTCATTAGATAGAGCTTTGACAGCGCGATCCATGTCGGCTATGCCTAATTTTTCAAGATCTAGAAGATCCTTATCAATTTTAGCTTTAACAGTAACGTTGGTCGCAGCAGTTCTCGGTCCTTCGCCGAATATATCCACATAGGCAACGCTTACAGAGTAAACCCCAGCTTCTAATGGGATGCTCATGGCGTTTGTAGACGTGAAATATACAGTATTATCGACGTATACATTCGCACCCCTACAGCCAGGAGGGATCATCTGGAATATAACACCGATCCCGTTAAGATTTCCCGTCAATTTAACGTTGGTCGGCATAACAGGAACAGGAACGTTATATGTTAACTCAGCAGGCGCACCATAGCCCTTAGAAGGGTTATGCGCGTATAGGTAAACCTTACCGCTTCGATCGCTAAGAGATCCACTATAAGTAGTATTATTACTTCTACCGATCATGCCGGCCGTTTGACCGGTACGAGTATCAAGCCGCAGCTCGTAGAAATCAACGTCAGCATTTCGCACTTCAAGCCAGTTAAAGTTGGCTTTATCACTAAAGGAGATCGAGAAGCCCTGCGGCGCATTTGGTACTTCCGTCTTCATGGCCACAGTAATGCTTTTAGATACACCCTGGGATGTATTCCCGTGGACGTCTTTCACTATAGCCTTTACTTCATACGTATGCCCAAGCTCGCAGCCGCTAATCGAGATCTGCCCGTTACCAGATCCGCCATATTTCCACGCAGCAGATCCTTCACGATACCAAAGCTCAACCGTGTCAAAGCTATTGATCTGCGGCACATCGAACTGAGCCACAACGTCAAAAGACAATACACCGTTACCAATTTTGTAATACTTGGTATACAGCGTTAAATTGCTAACTTCCGGGATATAATAAGGGACGATCTTATATTGGTATTCCTGGACTTCATCAAGGCCCTGCTCGTTGCTACCGAATAAGTTCATGGACGTGAATTTTAAATAGATCGTCTTATTGATATCTTCCTTCCGGTACGGGTACCGGAATAAAGCCTCATCAACGCGGACAAAACGCTCCCCAGCGTTATGATTGATCGCCTTAGTCCCGTATTGGCCGCGCACTATTCCCCGCAGCGTATACCAATTATCAGGATGCACCTCAACAGCTTCATAACTAAAGGCCTCGCCATTAGTCCAGCATAAAGTGTTAGCTCGCTCAGCGTCTACATGCGTCGCCGTTTTGAGTATGCCCTGATTAAGCGTAACCTCGCAGGCGTTCGCTGTTTCATTGAAGGCAGATCTAGTGCGGCCCATGCGGGCTTGCTGCGTTATAGATCCTATACGGCGATAGCTTTCACCGTTGTCAGATAGCCACACAGAACAGCCGCCCCAGCCACTAGGAGCGTTCACGCCTACGAATACCTGATTACCTCCGACATCCCCGACCGTCTGGAAGATCGCGACATCGTTCACACTAGGCGCAGGCTGGTTATAATCAATAAACGGCCGCTCATTTTCATGAACGTTATACTTCGCTGGAGAATAAGTCCCCGGAGGCTTGCCCTCCGCCGTAATTTCAAGCTGCCCGTCTGCAGCTTCAGACACGGAAGTTATAACAACGATCTGCTCACGTAAACCACAGAGCTCATCTGTAAGCGTTACAAGATCGCCAGGCTCTAAACGACAAAACGCCCAATCAAGCCGGAACGTGTACTGGTTCTTAGAGTACAGGCGCTTCATGGCTAATTGTTCAGCGTAGTATTGAGCGCGGGCCTTTGTATATAGATAGTGAGCCGATTTCTTAGAGGCAGGCTTCAGGCCGTTTTTTTGAACGTCCGCAACCACCTCAAAGGCTACTGTCTCCTTCTCGTACCCATTGGCGCGATTGATAAATTCAACCGTGGCCTGGTTATACGTTTCAGAGCTATCCTTGCGCTTGTACACGATCAACTGGCCATCGCTAGCCGGGATAAGATCATCCGCCGTCAAATTGTATTGTATTTGATTGTACGGGGACCAGTCCTTGATCGGCTTATCCGCGAGAGGGACGATCTTCAGACGATCCGTGCTCCAGAATACAAGGCTATTTGTGATCTCAGCTATATCATTAATAACCGTTTGAGCTTTGGAACTTTTAGAATCCGGAGGTGTACTGATAAGGATGTCCGCCGCCTTACAATAATGCCTATAATGATCCAGGCCTTCTATATTGACGTCGTCAATACCGATCGACCGAAGGACATGGACAATATAATCCGCAGGATTTACGTCCACACCGTCGCCAGTTTCTAAGAGCTTCCCTTTGATCTCAAAATTGAACTGCGGCAAGCTGCCTTGTTCCCCAAGATCTACAACGCCGGCCATATATGCCAGTCCGCTATAAGGAAGCGCCTTCTCTGGATGCTTAGATATTACGTAAGGCCAGGGCTGCTGGCCATGTGCCCCAAGATAAGCTGTAAGCTCGATCTTCTCGTTTGGATAGTCGTATATTTCCTTACCACGCCACACTTTACCGATCCCCTGAATAGGGCCTTCACACAAACCAATAGCGCAAGCCACGGTGTATGTATATGTAATCTCCGTATGCTTGGATCCGCCGCCTTTACCAGTACGCGTCGTGCTTCGGTGCTCGTGAGGAGTAAAATCATCGTAATAAATAATGTTACCGCTAAGGCGTGTCGTTCCTAAAACCTCAGGGACAACTTCGCCATAGGATGCGGTGTTGATCATGAAATCGGCGATCATATCCGCCCGGTTCGTGGTATTACGGCCACGGCTAAACAGGAAGCCCATTATTTATCCTCCTTTCTAAAGCGATAAACAGCACGCAGGCGGCTCTTGCCTTTTGCGTCGTAGAATAACACATCATCAACCGAAGATAAGATCACTCCAAGATCTACAAAAGCATGAATTACTAGATCGTTACCAATATAGATCGCGCCGTGAGATATACAACGCCCATATTGATATAGGAGGAAGTCTCCGATCCGTATGTCGTCGATAGGAACCTCATCGGCTACCTTTTGGACATACTTCAAATACTTTTCTTCCGATCGATGAAGATGCCATTCATTCGAATAATTTTCAATAGCTAAGGCGTCGCGATCCATAAGACCGCTGTCCACAACAGCCGCAACAAGTAAATAAGAGCAATCGACACCAACGCCATGCACCATAGTGTTATTCTGATAAGGCGTCCCAAGCCACCGCTGCGCAGCAGCTGCGATCCTTTCGCCTGTTGTTGGTTTCATCGTATCGTCTCCTTCAATGGAACATAAGGCGTCGCCCGGTTCCTACTAAAATTATTAAATTTGTTCTTGCATGTTTCAGGCGTCTTATCACAGCCAGGATATATATAAGCTACATCCCCAACGCGTGGCGCCGTATTTGTAGCGCTCATATATACGATCCCGTTCGTGCTGCTATCCATGATCTGCGTTGCTTGGCCAGCAAGCGGACCGCTGATCCACTCCATACCGCCGGCGGTATAATAGCCAGCCGAGAAGGTCGTGTCTATTTGAACAGTATTCGTGCCAGTAACAGCCGTTACAGTAACACGCTTTCTATACTTGGTAACATCAACCCCGCACTCTTTAGAGTAGATCGAATAAGGGCACTGCGGATAATAGCGCCGGTTTGGATATTCAATATTGAGCTTTTGCACTATAGACTTAGCATTGATCTTCAGTAAGAAGCCGCCGCCTTGCGTTACCTCGCATATGCCGTGAAATAGATCGATACACTCGATCACACGACCTGCAGCGTCAAAAAATGCACGCCGGAGATTAAGCGTCGCACCATCAAGGCCACCATTATGAGCGACCTCCAAGACCGGAACCCCGCCGATCTGATCGTTCTGATTGGCCGTGATAGATACGCTTAATTTATCCACACTAACCGTGCTGCTCGTTGAGATCTTCTCACGCGTAATAATAGGGCCGTCCCCTTTGTAGGTATGGCCCCCATAACTAACATCGGCATCCGTGTCCGCCCAGTAATACGAGATCCCGCTTTTTAGCTTTAGCTCGTACAGATCGCAGGACAGAAACGTTTGAGATGAGCTCAAATGAGCACTTAAAGCCTCGCTAACTTGTTTCACCTAAGATCACCTCACCGTTACCAATTTAAAACTTTTAGATTTGAAGATATCCTTATACACGATCTCGTCTGTATAATCACCGCTAAACATAACCTTCCAATAATAAATATAGTCGGCCGTAATAATAGCAGTAGGCGCAACCCTAACACCAGGCGCAAGCCTAATTACACCTTTGTCAGATACAGCGTTCACAGGGGATCCGTTCGCATAGAGCTTTAATTTCTCGATATGCGCCACAGGCTCCCTGAAATCGCCATACAACCGAACAGCCTGCCATTCAGACTCTGCACCAGTTCCAAGACGCACGCCTTTTTCTTCATAGTCCTCTGGATCTAGCCAGAGGAACGGGATCGTGCCGCCTTTAACCGAAGCATAAAAGCCCATAAGACGCTTATGTTCTTCAGGGCTAAGAATAGCGAATTCAGTCGTGATCGTGTACTGCGGATATTGCCACGTCGTCATTGTTCTGACGCGGCCGCTACCCGTGCGCTTAGTTTTTGTGTCCCATTTTTGCGCCTTCGTAGACTTCCACGCAAGGGTTTTTATATCTGGGAATTTGATCAGATCGGCCATATTACCACGTCCCTTCTTGAGCTACGAATTCACGATCCTGGTTCACAAAGAATTGACGCAAAGATCGTCCTGCAGAGTTTTCAAGCCAATCACCAAAGGACTGCGCATCCATAGCGGAGACATTGAATGTGATCCCGCTACCAGCACCGCCACCAGCACGCATGATCCCGCTGCCTATTTCGTCATAAGTATTCTCGCTGAGAGGTAACACAGCTTCTTTATACTTACCTTCCCCGATTTCAGCATACGTGGATCCGTAGGCAACGCCACCGCTTGCAAGTTTAGGCAAGTCCATCTTCCCAGATCCTAAGGACGCGAAGCTCGTCGCACCATTGGCAAGGGATAAAGACGCTCCGGCAGTTGTATTCGCAGACCATGCAGCCATACCAGCCGCAGCACTAGCACCGAATGTGGCCATAGATACTTGTTGAGCTAAGGCAGCCCATGCTGGGTATTGAGCGTTAGCCGCCGCATTGCCAGTCGCAACTTGCTGAGCCGCTAGCATCTTTCCAAATACCGCTTGTTTGATCTGACCAGCGATCCATTGAGCCACGCTATCAGCGATCGTTTTCAATATTGCCTTTCCGAGGTTCTGGAACGTTTGCATTAACGTTGTAGTCCCCTGGATAAGACCAGAAATAGATCCTTGCAGGCTATCAAGGCCTGCATTCATAGCGTCAAATAGTACCTGCTGGCTGTTCATATGAGCGTCAAACGCGGCCTCTTTATATTCATCCAGTAAACCTTTTATAAGATCGTTATGTTGCTGTCTAGCTATATATTCATCACTAAGAGCAACCTGCAAGGCTTCGAAGTTTTGCGTGCGCATAGCTTCGTCGATCGCGTATTTTTCATTGACTAGATCGTTATGTTGCTGGATCGCCTTTTGATTGTAATCACGTTGGAGCGCTAAGAGCTCCTCGTTCTTCATAGCTTCATAGGAGATCTGGCCATCGGCGTTTATACTAAACGCGATATTGCGTTCTTTTAGGAGCTCTATATGTTTTTGCTGCTGCATTGCATCCATTTTTATAAATTTGTCTTGCATTTCAGCATATCGATCCTCGACCTCATCGATCGAATCAATATAATCCTTTGCCAGCTGCATCGCCGGAGATACAGAGCCAGTGCTGTCCTTATCGGCAGTTTTAAACGCGAAATCTTTTTGCATATCGCGAATATCTGTCTCGATCGCCCGGAGCTTCGCCATTTCCTCTTGTTTGGCCTTGATACGCTTATCGGCGTAAACTTCATCAAGGAGCTTCAGATCTTCCTGGTAGTTTTCGTTGGCAGCTTTGGACTTTTCGAGTTCCTCGCGCTCCTTCTTATATTGGAGCTCGATCAGCTCGACCTGGTTCCCTTGCATTTCAAGGAACGACTGCAAAATTTGTTCGTGAATCTGCTTCGCTTCTTTAGCAAGATCCTTACCGCTACCTTTGCCACCGCCGCCACCTTTACCACCGGAACCTTTACCGCCGCCGGATCCGTAGTCGCCGCCACCGCCGCCACCACCTCCAACGTCAAGATCGGAACCTCCGCCAGATAGGCCAGATGTGATCTGCCCCATAATATCGCCGGCAGTATTAACAATATCTTGCGCAGTATCGGCAGAAATAGTGTCGACTTGTTGGATCGCAGTGAACGTGCCACCGAAGAACTTCGCAACCTTGTCGCCTACACTATTCAGCTTGGCGATCAACCAATTCAAAGCCTCGATAATTTTATTCACGCCCCATACTGCAGTATGTACGATCGTAGAAAATACAGAGGATAACGTGTTACCAAAGCCATTGCTGGCAGCCGCAGCCGTAGCGAATACGGTTATAAGCGTTAAGATTACAGATATGAGCAACCCGACAGGGTTCGCTTTCATAACGACGTTCAAGATCCTCTGAGCTGCAGCAGCAGCAAGCGTTCCACTTCTTAACGCTATATATATGCCACGTAAAGCAACCATCCCGCCGGATAGTACAGCAGTCACAGCAGCAGTTCCAGCCATAGCCGCACGCAATACGCCCATAGCAACAGCGTGGGCTTTTGTTGCAGCAGCGGATGCAAGCTCTACAGTTTTAAGCGCGACAGATTTCACTGTTAACGCAGCGGTCTGCGTACTACACAAGATCAAAGTCGCCTTATATCCAACAAATGCGGCTGTAACGCCAGCAATCGCAACAGCTACAGCCGGCATGCTTGTTATAAATAGCTGCGCAAAACTAGATACTATGCTTTTTCCAGTATTGATCACCACAGACAAGGCACTGAAAGCACCTTTGATCGTGGCAATAGATACTTGAGCCGCAGCAGCTACAACTTTAAAAGAAAAAGCCAGTTCGTTAAGCGCTCCTTGAAGCAGATCCGAACTGGCCATATTTCCTATTTCTTGCATCACAGGCGCGAAGGCCGTGATTAGGTCGTTTTGTAATTGAGTACCGATATCCTGGAAGGTAAGCGGGATCTCCGCGAACTTCTGGTTCGTTTCCTCGGCACTATTAAATAGCGCATTTTTGATAATATCGGCAGTGATAAGGCCCTGAGAGGACATTTCCTTCAATTGACCAACAGACATGCCCATCTCTTGAGCAATAGACTGCGCGAGCATTGGAGCGTTCTCCATGATCGATCGGAATTCGTCACCCTGGAGCTTACCGCTGGCCATTGCTTGTGTAAGCTGATACATAGCGGAGGTCGTTTCTTCAACGCCAGCGCCGGCAATTTTAAATTGCTTGTTCAGCTGTTCCACAAAGTACACAGCCTCGTCATTAGAGGAGAAGGCGTCCTTTGCAAGTAGGTTCAGCTTGGCCACGCTATCCGCCATGTCTAAATAAGATCCGCGCGAACGATTAGCCGCAGCGGCGATCTTATCCATGATCTCGGCAGTAGACTGGCTGCCATCATTTATTAGATCGATACGAGCACGCAACTGCGTGAGCTGATCCGTTGTTTTAATGGCGTTTACAGCCATGTCTTTCAGAGCACGACCAGCGGCCTCAATACCGATTGCAGCACCAGCGAACGCAGCGCCACTTTTAGCGGCATCCATAAGGCCCGGAATTTCAACCCCGAACACCTTATGAGCTTTAGCCTTAACCTGATCCAGGGAAGCACTAATGCTTTTACCTAAGGAACTCTCAGCCTTTCGAGCGACACGATCAAGAGCTTGTTCCGCGCTATTAGATGAGCCTGTAATTTTAACATTAATTTGAGAATCGGCCATACTTTTATAGCTCACCTCCTGCCTGTCTGAATTCTTCCATGAATAACTTCTCCTCGGCTTTGCGTTTAGCTACAGACATTGGATGCAGTTGTTTCATAATATCCTCAACCTGCAGCCTTTTATTCCCAGCAATATGGACGTTCGTCATAATACAGGTGAAATATGCCTGCCTACGATCCTCAATTTCAGATCGTAACTCATACCCTTCTATTAATTTGTAGTACTCCATAGGGCTTAGATTTCTAAACTCCCAGGGCTTCAAATTTAATGGGCCATAGGCCATGCGTTCCGCTTTAGTTATCCATAAATTAAAAGAAGGGGACGTGTAGTCCCCTCCTAGTTTTTTGAGTCGATCACCTCAGCCTCAGCCGCGGCTTTTGCTTGATCGTCTGCTTCTTCTGGGAATAAAGCGTAATATGCAGCTTTTCCGAATACACCGCTACCGATCAGAGCTTGGACAACTAATTGAACGAGATCGCTGTATTGCACAGAGCCCTCGTCAAATAGCGTTTGTAGTTGATCCTGATAGAAGATATAATCGCGTTTCTTGCCATGTTGCTT
>ERZ1674165.8-NODE-8-length-44293-cov-3.062412_pt1 | contig 44293 bp, 59 predicted proteins | sample MGYA00581302_ERZ1674165 | MGnify/ENA primary metagenome ERZ1674165 (study PRJEB41354, sample SAMEA4873305) | human saliva metagenome | biome: human-associated habitat [ENVO:00009003]; feature: mouth environment [ENVO:08000002]; material: saliva material... | reverse complement strand
CCACGGAACGGTGTCGGTAAAGTACGTTTTGTACGTGTCTTTTATGTAACGGTCACCCGTAACGTATATCTCCTTGGCGACGACAACGGACCCGCTGTTGATATGCGCCGACGTCGAGTACAGCGACCTATTGATAGCGCTGGTCTGGTTGTTTTGTTGCTGTTCGAGGCGGGCCAACTGAGCCTCAATGTAGCGGCCCCAAGGCTCGGCCGCTCCAAGGTTACGGGGCGGTGCTCCCATGTGATCACTCCTCCAGTTGTGGGTAACTGAGCGGTCTTATACTAACATCGCTGAACGTCAAGCCGTACCACTCACGGTTTAACTGACTGATACGCGATATGCCAGCCGCACGGTGGTGCGCCGCAAGGTCTCCGATCGTCGTGTCCGCGTCGAGCGTGTACTGGATTGTGTCCGGTCCCGTTGTCGTCGTAGATACCCGGTAGTACCCCTCGGGCCGGCGCATGCGTGCTCCGACAGCCTGTCCAAAGCTTTGGTTTTCGAGGTCGAGGGCCGTCTGGGACCGCAGGTAGTCTCCGACCTGCTGGAACGTCTGCCCGTGTGCATTCTGATCAAGCTGCTGCATCGTCTGCGGCCCGAGGATGTCCGTCATGCGCTTGATCGTGATGACAGTTTCGCCTCGGCGGTTATCTGGCCTGTTGATGAGCCGGGCCGTCGCCTGGACAGACGGCACACCCCCGACTGCGGCGGCCGACATGCGGAGGGCCGTGTCGTACGCCATCGACTCGGATGTCACCAGGGTGGAATCGAACTCCTGCGTGTTGTCCTCTGCCGTGGCCGAGTGAGGTGCGCCTGTCCGCATAGTGACATCTTGCCGCTTGCCCCAGCTGAAGCCCGAGCCGGTGATCATGAGCGTGTTGTACATCTTGCCGTCGCCCGATGAGACGGACAGCGTGAACGGAGACAGCCAGTTGGCTCCGCATCCGACGACTGTCACTTCCACCTGCGACGGGTCGTCGAGCACCCGGCACGTGACCTGGCCACCCATGTCGGTCCACATCTTCGCAGGGATTGGAAGGCCGTCGTTGCCAGTGATCGTGTAGGAGCCGATGGTGCCGTCTCCACCCCAGTGGCGCTGGTCCCAGTTGACCGGGGCGGGGTTGTTGACGCTGATCAGGGACGCTCGGGCCGTGAACGTTTGCTGCACAACGGCGTCGGCCTCCACCGTTATGACCGATGAGTCGAGGTCGTCGAGTCCTTCGAGGAATAACTTCCTGTGCCACCCCCACTCCGCGGGGTACCAGTACACGCGAACCTGTTCGACCGGGTTGGACGCGTCGATGGTGTACGAGTTCGTCGTCTCCCAGTTGCGGTAAGCCTCTATGGACCGCATAGGCCGCACACGGAGCGTGTTGGCCACCTGCGACACGTCGAACTTGTACAGGGATGCCAGCTGGCGGAGCCGGTCCCAGACGTTGCCCCGGAAGCCAGGCGCTCTGACGTTGATATTGCGGATGGACGAATCTATAGACAACTCCATCTGGAAATCGGCGGCGTCCATAAGAAGTTTCAGCCACTCGACGAGCGGGCCGACGAACGACCGGAGAGTCGCCCATTTGTTGAGACCCATGATGTTGGAGTCCGCCGTCAGCGTGGCTTGGCTGTCCTGTACGGAGATCGTCTTGACGGTTCCGCGGACGACCCCTCGCTCGTCGTCCTCTATGACGATCGGCTTGCGCAGCTCTTTAGTCGTATCCGGGCGGAAGACCTTGTTGGCCGTGATCTGCATAGCCCCCGTGCTGGTCTGCGCCGGGGATACAGGCATGGCCTCCTCCTGAACGGAGTAGTTGAGCAGGTGATCGTTTACAGCCATGCCCCGACCTCCCTAAAGTCGGCGGAGACCGACAGGTTGGAACCGTCGATCACCGCGCTATATTGACTTTCCTGAATCGGCCCCGCCAGAGCCAACGAGCTGCGGCCCATGCCCGGGGTGGCTCCGCGGAGAGGAGCATCCTCGTCGCCGAGCTGGATAACGGCGGTCATGTTCGTCACAGTCGTTCCTTGTGCCACGGACAGCGTGTAGTGCGTGCCGCCACCGTACATGGCTGTTGCGTACCTGTCCCTGGCAGAGCTCCACGCTTCGACGTCCAGGTCGTTTACGGAGACAAACCCAGAGCCGCACCACCCGAAATGCAGCACAAACCCCGGAGGCACAGGGAAGTCCCACACCACCGTGTCTTTCTTGTAGTGAGCCGCGTACGTCTTGAGCATCGGTCCGAGCTTGCCGTCGGGGTCGTTGACCGGCGACACAACCCGCGTTGCGCCCCAGGGATTGTCTTTCGTCCATTCCGCGGCGTACTGTGGCAGCACGTTGGCTCCGGCGATTACCGGATCGAGGTAGTAGAACGGTCCAGCCGACCGCAGGACGTCGAGCAGCGGTAGGGCCTCGTCCAGGCCCATGAGGCCCCACGCGAGCTTGATCTCCTCGTGGCTTGTGCCGGAGGAGTCGGCCCACCCGCCGCCGTTGAGGAACGTGCCGCCCGCTTGCCAGTAGGTCGGGGCTACCGTGACCCCGGACTGTGGGGCCGGAACCCACGCCATCTTGTCAGCCGTGCCGAACCAGACGAACTTGTTGCCTTGAGCGTCTGTCTTGAACGCCGTCATTAGAACCCTCTCCGTGTGTCGGTGCTGTTCGACCCTGCGACCGAGCTGGCGATAGCACGTCCGTCGAGGTTCAACGTCACGTTGCCTCCACTAGCCAGGAGAGCTCTGTCGTAGGGCGACAGCTCGACTATAACAGGACCGTTGCCACCGAGACCGCCGGACGCCAGCGGAGCAGACGACGCTCCGCTCCCGGGACGCATTGCTCCCGAGTTCAACGCCTCCAGGAAGCCCGGCGGGAGCGAGGCCACGACGTCGCGCCGGAGGACGAACTCGCCCGGCGTCAGCATGGCGGGCACGGTGTCCGTCCCTTGTGGCTTGAAGGCCAGCTGGCCCGGAACGCCCGGCACAAGCCCGCCGGTAGAGAACCCGAGGGAGCGGAACGCCGACAGACCCGCTCCTAGAGAGCCTAGGATCGAGTTGGCTCGGCTGATCCGGTTGACGCCGTTCATGAAGTTGTCGGCGATGCGGTCGATGGCCTGCCCCGTGATCTGGCCCGAGTTGACCATGTACTGGTTGACGGCGCTCATCGTGCTGACGATCGACCCGCCCATGACCTGCACACCCCGTTGGACGTGCTTCGTCGAGCCGACTACGCCGTCCATCGACGCAGCCGTCTTCATGTGGAACGTGTTCATGATCGCCGAAGCCAACGGCTCGAACTTTGCGATCATCTGCTGGAGCCAGTCGATCCCGCCGCCGGCCGCCTTGGCAGCGCCGCCGACCTTGCCTAGCGCTCCCGTTGTGCCGCCGACGTTAGGAGTCGAGGTCGAACCCGAACCGACGTCGTGGACGTCCTTGGTCGTCTTGTGGGCCTTGGCCGCCAGTTCGTTCAGCGCACGGTTGGCCGGGTCGGTGTCCGCCGAGATGGTGATCTTCTTCGGCACACGGGCGATGATCTTCTGCAGGTCCGTGAACGTAGCGGCGTACCGGCCAATCTCGTTCCTGTTGTAACCCATGGCGGCCGTTTGGTTGCGGAACTCCGCTGACAGCTGCGCCGCGTAGGCCCGGACCTGGGCTTGGCTGGCCCCCGTGTTGGCGTACGCGAGAATCTGCTCCTGGTACGCCTTGGCGAGGTCGCGGATGGCTGCACGTTGCTCGCGGGACGAGGCCGTCGCGCCGCTGAGCGACTTGCTCAGGGCTTCCTGTGCCGCAGCCATCGACTTCGTGGCAGACGCCCCCTGGTTGCGGGCCTCAGCCATTCCGTCAATGGCGGACTGCCTGTCTACCCCGTTGCGGGCTTGGTCGGCGTAGTTCTGCTGGAGCTTGGCCTGAATGTCCTTGGCACGCAGGGAGTCGCCATAGTCCGTAGCGATCTTCAGGTGGAACTGAAGCTTGCCCTCATCGGCCTTGAGTTGCGCCAGCTGGGCGTGGAGCTCTTCGAGCTTGACTCGGTAGTCCTCTACGGACTTAGCCGCCTCGTTGACCGACTTGACGGCGCTGTCGTACTCGTCGCGGGCCTTCTTCTGCATTTCCGCGAGCTTGGACAGGGAGTCCTTGGCCTTGTCAATGGACTCCTCAAGGTTGTGCCGGAACCCGAAGGCGTTGTTGGCCGTCGAGGACAAGTCGGAGTAGTAGTCCGAGAGGGTTTTGACCTCTTTGGCCGCTTCTTTCGCTGCCTTCTTGGCCGCCTTCTTGGTCCGGTTGGCCTTCCTCATCGCCTTGTGAGCCTTCTCGGCACCACGTGCAACGCCCTGGCGGTAGGACCGACCAAGGTTGTTGTTGGCAATCGTCAACGCCGGGGTCATGGTGGCGGCCTTGTCGATGAAGCCGAGCTGTTGGCCGATGCTGAGGGCGACGTTCGACCACTGCTGCAGCCACCCGGCGGCCTGGCTCACCTGGTTGACGGTGTTCATGGCCTTCTGGGCAACCTGATTGAGGATGTCCAGCGAGCCGACGCCGTTCTGCACAAGCTGTTGCTGGATGGCATCGACGTATGTGGCGAACGTCTCGGCGTCGCCGCCCGATGCCTCAGCCGCAGCGTGGACGGCTTGCTCCAGGGCCTTCATGTTGGCCCGGCCGCCTTCGGTGTAGACGTCCCAGTTGTCGCCGTTCTTGGCGATGGACTCGCCGAGGTTGGCTACGGCGTCTGCGAGGTCTGCCTGGCCCATCACGCCGTCGAAGGACGCATCGACAAGTTTGTTCAGCTTCTCGGTGGCCTTGTCAGTGGCGTCGCTGGCCTCCTCCATGGCGTCGCTGGTGCCCTCGGTTTCGCCCTTGAGCGCAGACATCGCCGCCGCCGTGTCGTCGGCCTTATTAGTGGCCTCTGCCATGGAACCATTCACGTGGTCCTGTGCCGACTTAAGCTGATCGAGGGCTTGCTGGTAGGGGCCGACCAACAGTTCCCCGACGTAGGCGTTTTTAGCGGTCTCCCTGATCTGCTGCATCTTCGCTTCTATTTGGGAAGCGACTTGATCCATGTACTTGTTGAACGCTTGCGGTCCCTCAAGTATCCGCCTGGTCATTTCCTCGGTGGAGAAACCCATCTTGGTGACGATCTGGCGCATCTGCTGGTCCATGCCCCCGATGGCCTCTTTGGAGGCGACCATGTTGGCGATCTGCTTCGCTGAGTTCTCGCCGAGCGCATGAATCTGGGTGGTGATCGCCCCGGACGTGGCGTCCATGTCCGTCTTCAGGCGATTCTGAGCCTCGGCCATGAGCTGAGACTTGTCCGCTCCCTCTTTCAGGGATGCGATGTGCGACACGCCGATGTTCCCCGCCTCGTCCTGGGCGCGGGCGTAGAGGGCGATGGCCTCGCCTGTCTTGTTGTAGGCGTCCGTGTCCTGCTTGATCGCGGCCGCGAGGTCAGCACCCGATTGCGTCCAGGCTTCCTGTGCCTGACGCGCTTTCTCGGCCTTCTCCGCGAAGTGGCTGAGGGCGGCGTTGAGGCCCTCCATCGATACAGTGACGGCGGCCATAATGGCTCCGCCTTTGAGGCCAGACATGAGCCGACCTGCAACGCCGACGGCGTTACCGGCTCCGCCGGCGACGGACGCGGCCGACTGAGCTGCCCCAGCGGTGCGGGCAGAGCCTGCCAGCTGCCCGTTGGCCGCGGCGTGGGTACGGGCTGCAGCAGCGGCTTGGAGGTGGGCTCGTTGCGCCGCGATGGTCTCGGCGCGGAGCTCACGAATCTGCCGCATGACACCGCGGAGCGTAAAGCTGAGCTGTGTGCCGGAGGCGCTCTGGGACGAGAACGCCTGAGCCAGGGCTCTTGAGGAGGCGAGCATGAGGGCCGTCTTGGCGTGCCACAGGGACCAGGCAATGCCCGCAGCGGTGGCGTATGCAGCGATCTTGGCGATCCATTGGCCGATGCCCGTGCGCATTAGGGCAGCGATGCCGTTGAACACGGTCGTCAACATTGTGGCGAATGTGCCGAGGCCGCTGTTGGTGCTCTGGCCGAAGGCTGCGCCGAGGTTGGAGATGGAATTCTTGAGCATCTCCATCTTGGCGGCCGTAGTTTGGGCGATCTGCCCGTACTGGTCCGTCAGGGTTGACGTGTCGTCGAAGCCGGACTTTGCGTCGGCCATCGTCTGCTTGACGAGATCAGACGCCTGCGCCATACGGAGCATGGCCGGCACGGTACGTTGCGACTTGATTCCGATGTCCTGCAGGATTTGGGTAGCGCCCTGGCCGGACTGCTTGAGCCCTGCCAGGAAGTCAGTGAAGACCCCCGCAAACTTGTTTGTGCCCCACGCCTGCTTGACCTCTTCCGCCGAGTGGCCCGACACACGGGCAAAGGTTTCGAGGGCGGCTCCGCCCTCCTGAACGGACTTCTGGAGCTTGCCGAACACCTGGGTGATGATCGAACGCGATAGCTCGGGCGGGATGCGGACGGACGCCATAGCGCCTGCGAGACCGACAACCTGGTCGGCGCTGTACCCGGCTAGTTGTGCCATCGACCCGATCTGGGTGGACACGTTGGCGATCTGGGTCTCGGTTGCGGCCGAGTTGACGCCCACTTTGAGGATCGACGACGCAACGTTGTCGAAGTCTTTGCCTGCGACGCCGAGCGTCGTCTGGAACATGGCCAGCGTTTGTCCGGCCGAGTCCAGCGTCAAGTCCGTGGTCGCTTTGAGCTGTGCCGTCGTCTTCGTGAAGTCGGCTATCTCATTCTTGGCGATGCCGAGCTGTCCGCCGAATGCGGCGATGCCCGAGAGGTTCTGGAAGCTCTCCGGAACCTTGGTGGACATGTCGAGCAGCTGATTCTTGACCTGCTCGATCTCTTTACCGGCCAGGCCCGTCGTTCGGATGACCTGCTGGAAAGACGCCTCGTAGTCCATACCCAGCTTGACGACGCTGCTGGCCACGCCGGTGAGCGTGTTGGCGAGCATCTGGTAACCCGCGGCGACGTCATACAGCTGATAGCGCTGGGACGTCATCTCGTTGGTGGATGCCCGCGCCGCTTTGGCCAGCCTCTCCGTCGAGGCGGCGGCAGTCTCCACGCCGGATGCATTGACCCGCCCAAGGCCTGCCGCGCTGTCGCGGACGTCCCGCATGGCGGCGGAGGCGTCCTTCAGCTCGTTTACACCCTTGACGGATATCGTAATATCCTGGCGTACCTCTGCCATGTAAATACCCCCGATGGTTGTGCCTGTGGTCTGTCAGGCATTTTACCATCGGGGGCATTGTCTACTGGCCGGCCTCCTCTTGTTTGGCCTTGTAGAAGTCTCGCCGGGTGGGCAATCCCCTGTCCTTCTCCGGGCCGCTCATGCGGGGGCGTACGAACACGTCCTTGCCCCATCGGTCTCGGTCGGCTGCGGTCGGGGACTTGCCCTTGTTCGCCTTCTTAAAGGCCCTCGTCTCTTTGGCCAGTGTGGCGTAGCACCGGGAGGCGTCGTCGTACCACTCGATGTATGGGTTGTCCGAGTGGCACAACCAGTAAGGGTTCCCGCAGTGCGGACACTTCTCCATCTCGATGACCCGCGCCGCTTCGAGGAGCGCGTAGTCGTTGTGCGTCCACCCATGCCAGGGGTCCGGTTCGTGGAAAAGAACGGCGGTGGGCCGCATGTGGTGCGCCACCGCCGTCTTTACCTTGTTAAGAACTCCGCTGTTTTCCGGACTGAGCAGGGAGTCTATGAAAAATCCACGTCCGCCTGGACGTCCATGGGGTTGAACACCACAAATACCGCCTCGTTGACCACCGGGATGTCCCAGCCGGCCGGGAGGCTCTCAAGGAGTTCGCGGGCGTCGTCGTTGTTCTTCAGCGAAACCCCTTTGGCGTTGCCGTCGATGTACACGTCCTTCAGCGTAATGGCCACGGCCCGCAGATTGAGAACGCTGTAGGGGTCGCCCAGCGAGTCCTTGTCCTTCTCGGCGACGATGTTCCGCTGAAGCTCGCGGAGGGCTTTGGGGTCCGGCACACGGAAGACAAACGTGGCGCGGGGCTTGTCTTCCGTCGGGAGCTTGAGCTCACGGGTGGGCTGGACGTCCCGGTAGAGCTCTTCGAGGAACGAGAACTTATCAGACATTGACAACTGTCCTTTCTTTTGTGGGTTGGTCTATTGGAGGATAGCACAAACCCCGCCGGACTTATCTCAGCCAGAGGGGTTTGTGTCGTATGTCACGCAGCAGGGCTAGGCCACTGTGACCTGGACCTTGAGCTCCGTCGCGATAGACGGGTGGGTCACGGTGATCGTCGCCGAGCCAGCCTTGACGCCGGTGATGACACCCGCCGTCGAGACGGTGGCGAACTCCGGGTGGTCGGACTTGAACTCACACGCCGTCGTCACGCGCTTGCCCGTATACGCTTTCACACGTACGCGCTTGTGGGTTCCGACGCCGAGGTTGACCGCTCCTGAGGGCTCAATCGTCGCGCCGTCTCCGCCCTTGACAAGGCCGTTGACCCGCAGCTGGCCCTGCGTGAGGAACTTCACGGAGTACTTGACTGAGGAATCGCCTTCAGTGTTGTTCTTGTACGTGGAGTTCATCAAGAGGAACGCAGAGTACCACTGCCCGTCCTGTGCCGGCTCATTGTACTTGGCCTGGCCAACACGGGTGATGAGCACCAGACGCTCGCGGGTCTTCTTGAAAACGTTCCAGGCCTTCGCATACTCGGAGGTCTGGTCGTTGACGTCAGTCGGGTAGAACAACGTCAGTTCCGCCTTGTAGTTGGCCTTGCCGCGGGAGGAGGCGTTGCCGACGTCTGCCAGCGAGCGGTCGGAGACGTCCTCGGACGCCTCAGCCGTCGGGTACGTGGTGTCCGACCACGACACAGCAGAGGTGATGTTGACGGCGGCATTGATCTCGGCCGCAGTGATCTTGTTGATGTCGGCTATCGTCGAAACGGGGGCGACCCAGAGAGTGATCCAGCCGTTGACGGTTGCTTTCTTATCAGCCATTCCTATCAGGCCTCCAGAGCGTAGTTGATGAGGGGTGCATCGCCCGTAGCCTTGGGACGAATGCCTGTCATGATGACATCGTTGTCCTCAACGATATCGAGCGGGTAGTCCGTGCGGAACCGGTAGGCGGAGATGACGTCGCCGGCCGCGAAGGGAGCGCTGTTCGACTTTCCGATGCGCTCGATCATGACGAACACAATGTCGGGACCGAGGAAGCACTCGCGGGCCATGTTGTACAGGCCCTCCGCCGTCGGATCGTCGTCGCGGAACAGGTCGAAGCTCGCCTCATAGTTGTCGTACGTCGGCGTCTGCACCTCGGAGACGTCGCACACGGACCTTTTGCTGGTTGTGCTGGGGTCGGTCAGGCCGAGCGTGTAGCCGTCCTCGATGGCACAGCTGATGTTGAACACCATGTTGTCAGCGTTCGCCGGATCGAACGTGAAGAGCTTGTTCAGCTCTGCCGACGTCGGCTTGTTCCAGTCGGTGACAGCCTCCGGGTAGACCGCAAGCAACGTGACGTTGCCGCGGACCATCTTCTTGTCAGTCACGGGTCAGTCCTCCTTGGGGGTTGTGTCGGGGACGTAAGACCCGCTGTGCTTGCCCGGACCGCGACGCGGTGCAGGCGTGGGCTCGCCCTCTGGTTGGTCAGTCGTTTCCTCGGTTGCAAAGATTCCGCACGAGGCACACGGGGTGGGGTCCTCGTCGGTGGGCTCTAGATCAGAGAACAGCCAACCGTATGACTCCGGGAGGTCGGTCACCTGGCCCGTTGCTTTGCTTTTAAACAGCACGTGGGGTCCTTTCTTCCTCGGTATTCGAGGGTTATTGTATCAGTGAGTCCTCGCCGTGAGATTGGTCACGAACGAGCCGTATAGCTCCGAGGCAAAGTTCACGGGCTTAACCGATTTGTTCGACATGTCGAAGCCCTGCCCGCCCGCAAACTTGATCGGCCCGCAGTCAGGAGGGCAGAAATCCGTCAGACCCCAATGCAGTGCGTCCGTCAGCGGGTCGCTGTCGGCGGAGTCCGCCGTTCGAACATGGATCATGAGGTACACAAGGTACAGGTCGTCCCTGCGCGACGTGATCCCCGCCGTTCTACTGAGGTGCGCCGGGTGGGTGAAATCAACGACGGCAAACGGCAGCTTCAAGCCGGCGTCCACCGATGGAATGCCGCCAATCGTCACCCTCTCGTCCGGGATGTGGGTCAGTTTGACGATCTCCTGCCGTATCGCTTCTTTGTAGTTCCTGTTTACCTCAGCCAATCGACCAATGCCTTTCTCACTCGATCCCCGATGACGTTCTGCTGGAGCTGTGCCGCCTGCACCTTGGCCAGCGCATCCATGCCCCAGATGTGTCGGCCAGTGTTGCCGAACTCCTGATCGGCCACGTAGAAGCCCTTGCCGTCGTCGAACCCGTTGAGCCCGTTGATCCAGCCGTAGCTGATCTTCGTATAGTTCCACGAGCTGCGTTCAACCTGTGCCCCCGCCGTATCCCGCATGTAGCCAGTCCACACACGGTTGGGCTTGTTCGGCACGAGAGCCGAGGGTGTGTTCTCGACGATGCTGCGCAGCTGGGTCGGAATGTTTTCGACGAGCTCGTTGCTTACCTCCTCCAGCGCGTCGGCGAGGGCCAAGGGTATGCCCTCGACTCGTTGAAGAAGCCCTGACAGCGGGGCGACGTCCACTTGTATTTTGACGCCGGGCATGTTAGGACCCGCCGTGGAGGTCGAAGAGACAATGCACCGTTCGCTCAAAGCTGTCGGTGGCGTCGATGGCCGTCTCGACGATGCCCCGCTTGCCGACAAGCGTAGGGTTCGTCGGGTCTGCGACGATCGTCACGCCCATACCGGCGTAGAGCTTCGTCGAGAACGTCGCCGTCGGCATCTGCACACGCACCCGGTGTTGTGCCGTCGGGTTTACGGTGTCCTCTGTCCAGAAGCGGTTTTGCACCGGCTGAACACGGGCCTTGCTGGTGAGCACGACATCGGCCGGACGTTTTTTGTCTGTCTGAGGGTCCCAAGGACCCTCTTTGCCGGTGTCAAACTGGACGGTAGCCTTCATAAACGGCTTGAGCCTAGCCTCTGCACGGGCGCGGCGCGCCGCCATAAAATCTGCGGCGGGCATGGTCTACACCCACCCCAATCCCTGATCTGGCGGGAAGACAATCGCCAATTCGGCACCCTCTTCTTCGTCGCCTCGGGCGCGGTACTGCGCCGCGAGCTGGGTGAGGTAGTCCAGGGTTTTCTCCGAACCGCCCAGCGTAAAGTCGTCGGCCTTGATTGTGTCGAGTTGGCCGCTCGTGCCCATGGCGGCGATGACCCCGAGCAATATATCTGAGGCCGTCCACCAGCCGTTGCCCTTGTTGGCTTTGAGCAGGAATTTGATTTGCTCGTCGTCGGGCAGGTTTTCGGACGGCACACCGCCCAGGAGTGCCCGTACTTTGTCCTCTGTCCATTCGATCGTGTCGGCCATGTGGCCCATGATACACTGTCGCCTGACCGTTCCTTTCGGTTGTGTGGGTGCAGAAAACCCCCCCGGCTTGTGGCTGGGGGGGTTTTCGCGTTACGGAGCGTAGTTCAGATCACGCGCCGGTGCCGTTTGAGGCAAGTGTGCCGATGGTCTTCAGCATAGCCCCTGCGACGACGTGACGAACCTTGGTCTGATATGAATCGTCGAGGAAATCGCCGTCCTCCGGGTTCATATCGGTATTGCTCTTGACGAAAATCCTGGGCTTCTTCTCGCCGGCGAGGAAGACGTTCGCAACCGTGGGATTCGGGAGCGAGCCCTTGACCGGGATGAGGAACCAGGACTTGTCAGCCGCAGCGCCGCCGATGACGCCGAGCTCGGGGACCTCGACGACCTTCGCGATCTTACCCGCGACGGGGTTCGACGTGATGGTCTCGGTCTTGCCGACAGTCGTACGGACCTCGCGGATGGCCATGATCTGCTCGGCGCGACGCGCGAGGGCGGTCGGCACAACCAAGTTGTACTTGACCGGCATGACGAGGCGAGAACCGTCATAGGTGACAGTGGCCAGGAAGTCAAGAGCCTTCTCAAGGCCTTCGAGGCTCAGCTCAGGGTTGCCCGTGAGGATGTTCGAGTTCGCGGCCTTGAAGTTCTGGGCGTTGACGCCGTTGGCATCGACGAGGGCCGACGCCGCAGCGAAGCTCTCCTCCTGTGCCGCACGGAAAGCCAGGTCCTTCATGGTCCTCTTGACGAGATCGACGCGCCCGTTCTTCAGCGCCTCCCACGAGAATTTGACGATAAGTCCGTTCTTGCGGGTTTCGAGTTTCGTGACGCTGGACTTCAGCGACGCGGCCGGGTAGGCGTCGAGCTGTCCGACGGCAGCGAGTCCGTTCTTGTGGAACGCCTGGCCGTCCTTCGAGCCGGGGACGTCGGTGTCGTCGAGCTCCAGCTCGTAGAAGGGCTGTGCCTCGAAGGACATAACCTCTTCCTCGTCGGCATAGTCGCGCCAGTTAGAGATCTGCTTCTCGTATTCTTTGAGAAGGATGCCGTTGAGGGCGGGCGAGAGGTAAACAGGGAACTTGCTCGTCGAGATGGCCTCGCGGAGCTTGTTCGTGGCCTTCGTCAGGGCGTACCCCTCGGCGTTCAGCGCCTCGTTGAGGAGGCATGATGCGTTGTACTCTTCCTTGCGCATCTCTTATCAGATCCTTCCCTGAGTGACGACAACGGTGTAACCGCCGCTGACGGACTTGACCGGGTTCAGAACAAACCCGAACAGCTGCTTGACGCCGGTCGTCGAGACGGTGACCTTGCCGTCTGCCGTCGCGTCGGCGACGCCAACGGCGTCTCCGGCCTTGGGCGTTCCTTCGAGCGGCACGACCGCCTGGCCGCCGAAACGGACGGTGGTGTACTGCTTGCCGTCCTCCTTGACCTTGGAGTCGGTCTCGGCGACGCCGATAATGCCCCCGACCTTCACGACGTCGCCGGCCTTGATGCCGTCGAGCTGGAAGGAGTAGGAGTCAGACGCATCGAATGCGATTGCCATTCCTTATCACCACTTCAATTCTGCGAAAGCTTTGTCGTAGTCAGAGCCGCCGTCAGCCTCGCGGGGGCGGACGCCCTGCTCGCTGCGGGCCGACTCAATGAGCTCGACCTGTTCTTTGATGAGGTCCTTGACGTCCTCGCCGCGGGCGAAGCCCTCAGCGACGCGACGGCGGAAGGCGGAGGGAAGGTCGGCGTCGGCGATCGCCTCGACGGCGGCCGCGATGGACTCCTTGGTCTTCTTCTCCTTGTCCTTCTTTTTCTTGTCTTCCTCTTCGGCCTTGGCCTTTTCGGCGTCAAGCTTGGCCTGGTCCTCGGCCTTCTTGGCGTCGGCCTTCTCCTTGTCGCGCTTATCGAGTACGTTCTTGAGCGCTTCAGAAACGGCCGTAGAGATAGCTGCGATGTCCTCCGGCTTCATTCCGGCATCGTCTCCCTTCGGTTGGTTGGAATCGATGGTCATGTTACCACGGAAGCTTTCGAGGGCTTCGATAAAGCGTCCGCCGGCACCGGGCTCGGTGACGACATCCACCGTATTAAGCGGATGCGGTATAAAACTCTTGACAACAGGCTTGCCGCCCGCCGACTCTCCGGCGTCCTGGTCGATCTCGGCCTGTCCGCTGATAGACAAGCCGATGACTTGGTGGAACGATTCGATGAACGGAGCCCATTGGTCGCTGAAGGCAACCTCGGCGTACATGCCGTCGCCGACATACTCCGGCTCGGACGCGATGACTCCCGCAAGCTTCGTCAGCGACCTCTCCGGCGGCTCGTCATCGGTCTGGTGGTCGATATTGATCCGTGTGCCGGGGGGAAATGCCTGAGCGAAGCTTGACCGAAGGGCTTCCTCGGGGTAAAACGCAGATGCCCCCTCGCCGACCATGATGAGACGAGCCTTCCAACGGTGCTTTCCTTCAACAGGAGTGAGCCCCGTAACTTTGTCGTCCCACCCTGGACCCCCGCCGACTGCTGTAATGGTCACAGATCCTCGTCTCCTTCATGGTTTGTGTCGTTCTGGTCGAACCCGCCGGGCACAGCCCCCGAGTTGCCTTGGCTCGGCGCTATGTTCGAGTCGTCAGCCGGGTCAGTTCCGGCATTGAACTCGTCTGGCTCGGGCACCTCGCCCGGGTGGCGGTCCGGCTGGTCCAGGATATCAAGGGCGACCTCGCGGAACTCGTCCTGGAAGATCGCGCCACCCGCATAGGCTGCCGTAGCGCTCGACATCTTCCGGTAGCCGGGGTCCTGCTCGATCGACGGGAAACTGACGCGCATGTCGTCGTTGGTCGGGTCGATGTCTCGCAGTATCTCCTCGAAGAACGTTGACCAAATGTCCTGCTCCGCCTCGAAGCCCTTGACGGTCGGCGTGTCCAGCGTCGTCGCCGCGCCGTACGAGCCGCCTGTAGCTCCTGGGCTGGACAGCAGCGCAATGACCGGCACGCCGAAGCTGGCAGCGACCATGGCGGCCAACGGCTGGCCGTTGTTGTAATTGACCTGGGCGCTCGGAACCCCGACGCCGGCGATCTGACTCGTCCCGTTGTTGACGGCCGTGCCGCCGATGTTGCCCGATTGCTGTGCCGCATGGACACGGGCCGCCGTGTCTTTAGCCCCGCCCCGGGCTTTGCTCGTGACAGACCAGGCGATCATCGATAGAGCCTTCGACAGGCTGGACGAGTTCTGGAGGTACTCGGAGTATGCACGGGAGTAGATGGCCCCCGCCAAGGAGTCCGGCACACCCCAGGCCCAACCGGCATGGCGCTGGCTGGACGAGATGTACGCGACGTATCGGCGCTTGACCGGGGCGTTGTCGCCGACGATCCGACTCGGAAGGCGCTTGCGGTTTCGGGCCACCCAGGCCGTCGGAATCCAAATCGACTGCGAAGGCCCCTCGCCGACAGACCACGTGCGCTTGATGTACAGCACGCGGGAACCGTCGAATGAATCGCAGCGCAGGTCGTCGATCTCCTCTACCGGGACGATGGTGAACGTGTCGAGCACAGTGTCCCGTACGACGATGACGTTGCCGGTGCAGAACTTCTCCATGTTCAACGTGACCGTGGCGTTGACGCTGAACAGCGTCGCCTGGTTGGCCGGGTCGTCGTATACGGTTTGCTGCTTCTCCGACAGGCCGTCTACGCGCATGCCTCGCCCAAAGATGTAGCTGTGCCGAAGCTGGGAGCCCCTGGCATGCAGCGGGTGCTGTTTGGCCATGAGCCGCAGCCCCTGGCACACGGACTGTATTTCGGACAGAGCCATGCCCCGATCGTGGAGCACCGGATACCATCCTCGCTCTTGCAGAACACCAGCCAGGGACTCTGACAGGTGGTTTACGCTGTCGAGCTCAATATCAAAGCCATCCCAGTCCGTAGTCATTGCTCATCTCCTCCAGGAAGTCGGGTAGTTCCCCGATTATATCGTCCGGGTGCTCATACTCTTTGCCGTCGGGTGCAACCGACTCTATATCGAGGCTCGTGATGGTGGAGTATATGGCGGCGTCGGCAAGGTCCGGGGACTTGCCGATACGTTTCTTGAGGTCCGTCTTCGACTCCAGCACAAGCCCACCGGTGGCGTCGTTGAATTTGTAGGACACCGACTGCAGTTCGTCATGAAGGTCGATGTCCTCGTGGTCGAGGTCGATCAGACCCTCGCGGCACCGCTTGCCAAACATATCCCACACATAGGCTCGGAAGTTGTGCCACCTATGGAAGTCTGGGCTGGACGATCCGCCGTGCACCTCAATGAGGGAGTACCCCCGCCCGGGCAGGTGCATGAGGACGTCGAACAACCCACCGCCGTTGCCGTCGCAGTCAACGGCCACCGTGGCGGCCCCCGACCCGAGAGCGAGGCGGTTGACCCGCTCGGCGGACTCCACCAGGTCGAGTTTCCCCCACGAGTCGAGGAATCGCACACGCCCCGCCGTATTGCAGTAGACCACCGTGCGGTCTGCGCCGTACCGAGCGACGTCAACGCCGAGCGTGGGGCGCACGTTGTCGTCGATGTCGGTTGCCACGGCCGCCGACACGTCCTCGGGCGAGATGAGGTTCGACTCGTTGTCGTTGGCGAATTCGCCTAGCACGCGGGAGCGGAAGCGGGCGCTGTTCTCGCCATACTCCAGCTTCTTCTGCTCGACGAACTGCGGCGTCGTGAGGTTCTTCCTCGCCAGCGCGGGCATAGGCTCGCCTGTGAAGTTCGGAGAATTGAGCACGGAGATCGTCATCCGCGACCAGTTCTTCATCTCCTTCTTGAATATGGACGCGAAGTAGCTCGCCGGCTCCGTCGGGTTGGCGATCAGCACACGCCGAGAGGTGTCATTCGTCGTGATGTTGCCCAGGGCGTCGATGAGCTCCCCGGACAGGGCGCACGCCTCGTCGCCGATGGCCAGGACAGTGCCGTGGATGCCCCGGAACGAGTTACCGCCGAGGTTGTCCGGCGGTTTGCGGCCCTCGCCGAGCTTGACGCCGCTGATCGGGTCCTTCCACACGTCGTCGCCGCCGATCTTGCCCGGCAGCTTGTGATCCACCAGGCCCTTCTCATAGCGGGCCGCGATGACGTCGCGCAGGTGCCGTACTTCACGCCACACGGCACCGGATATCTGCGCCGTGGACGGGGCCGTCGATACTACATAGCAGTCGGGGAACCTTGTATCGACCCACCAGCAGATCAGCACAGCAACGAGTCGAGTCTTGCCGACGCCGTGCCCGGCCTTGACGGCCGTCGAGTTGTTGTGCACCACCGACATGGCTACGTCGCGCTGCTGGCTCCAGAGGGTGCCCTCTTCTTCGCCGAGCATGTCCTTGGCCCACAGCACGGGGTCTGTTACGTAGCGTTCGCGGAGCCGCCGATCGCGCTGGTCTTTCAGCGCGTACTCGACGGCGCGGGGGTTAAGCGAGGTAGTCCCCAACGGTGTCCTCCACACTCTGGTAGAAAAGCTCGTCGATCTCTTGGATTTCTTTTGCCGTGTGCTGCTTGGCCAGACGCTCTCGCACCGGCTCCCACACGCTCATGAAAAACTCGCCGATCATCTTGGCTTGTTTCTTCGTCTGCTTCTCGTCCTCTTCGTCTACGAGGGCCTTCACCCGATCGAGGCGATCGCCGATGAGTTGAAGTATCGAGATCATCGCCTTCAGCAGGTCAGGGTTGGCTATGGCATCGCTGACGAAGCCGAACACCTCGGTCTTCAAGCGCTGGATGTCCTCTAGGAGGAGCTGTTGCTGCTCGATGAACGTCCACACATTCTTCGACGCCAGTATCTCCTTGACACGGATGACGGCTTGGGCCGCCGGCATTCCTGTACGGGCGCTCAGCTCATCCGGCGTCGCTCCTTGTGCCGCCAGTTTGACGAGCGTCTCGTCATGGACGCTCAGCGTCGTCATTTCTCCGGGCATACTTTGCCAGCTCCTTCAGCAGTGCGAGGTTCTCGGCGCGCAAGGCGTCGTTGTCGCTCGTCAGCTTATCAATACGCGTCGTGTCGATGGCCGAAACGGCAGGATCGCTGCCCTTGCCCTTGCGGGCGTCCACGAAAATCTTGACAAACGCGGTGATGCCGCCAGACCCTAACATCGCTGTCAGGAGGAGGACTACGTTACTCACCTGTCCTCCTCTTAGGGGCGGCCCCTAGCGTCGGAGGTCGCGTGTCTTGCTGTGCTCAATACTGAATGATACCAGCTGCACAAACCGCAGCCCGAGAGAGAGCACAAGGGCGAAACTGAGCAGATCGACTAACAGTCCGCCCGGCTTAGGGTGCATCGTCAGCAGGAGCAGGCCGCCGATGAGCCATACGAGGCTGGCCGCCTCCAGCTTGTACTGCCCTCGCACAAGGGCGAACAAGCCGCACGCTGTGCCGATGCACACGAAGAGGGCGTGCGCCCACAGCAGGGGGTGCGGATCGACCGACAGGATGACTGTTCCGGCGGCCAACAGAGCCGCGTACACTCCGCCGAGGCACAGCAACTGGGTTCGTCTGAGCCACATCGGAACCCGAACGTACACTTCGGACATGCTAAAACCCCTCCTGGTGCGGTATGTCTAGACGACATGTTAACACCCGGAGGGGTTAGGGGCCCGTGGGCCTAGGGCTGGACGATCAACCTCAAGTCGGAGAAGTCGCCCTTTTCATCGATGAGGAAATGGACGATCCCCGGCCTCGATTGTTCGCCGGAGAGGTTCTCCCACCAGGCTGAGCCGTTGTCCATGGGCGGAGCCTGGATGTGGTAGCGCTCACGTCCGTCGAGCCACCCGGCGGGTTCGAAGACGAACGAGTGGTAGTGCCCGGACACGGCATAATGGCAGTCCGCCAGTGGCTTTGAGCCTAGGGCCTGGCCTTTCCACCAGTCGTTGAACTTTCCGGACCGAGATTGGTGGCCGTGTACAAGCCCCACCTTGATGTCCGGCGCGGCGGGCACAGGCACAGCGAGGGACTCCTCGTACTCCGTGTCGGGGAAAACCCACGACACGTCGTCAACCTCGGCATACTCGAACACGGACTGCACCGCCCTGTGGACGTCTAGCCCGTAGTCGTCCCCTGGTTTGCCGAGATAGCCCTTGCCTTGACGCCATGCCGAGTGGTTGGACGGCACGGTCGCCACCGTCACGCTTCCGTCGGGCAAGGTGGACGCCCTCGCGGCCTCCACGACGTCGGTCAACACGGAGCGAGCAACCTTGAGCATCGCCGGATGGCTCAAATCGTTCGTGTGCGGCTGTCCAGCCGTGTTTTGGAAGCCCTCGATAAGATCGCCCGGGTCGAGAACGATCGTGCTGTGGACGAACGGCAGATCCTCGATTTGGGCACATGTGCCGGCGACCCGCGTCAGGAACTCTTCGAGGCCCCCACGAGAGTCAACCTTGCCGATCTGCATGTCCGAAACGACCAACACACGGGTCTTGTACTGCTCGTTGAACTGACGAGGCCCGGGACCGGCTACGCGGGTCGTACGGGCACGTGCGGACAGGCGCTCCAGCTCGGCGTCGTCGAGCTCAATAGGCGACTTCTTCCTAAACGAGCCACGGTACGCGTACTTGACCTCGCTGCCGGACTCCCACACGCTCATTCGGAACGTGTCGTTCACCAGCTCGAACTCTTTGGAGTCGAGTCGCGCCAGCTCGAACAGCTTGGCGAACGCGCCGTCCTCGGACGTGGCCTTCGGGGCCAACGGGGAGTCCAGCACAAGCCCGTCGAAGCTCATCGTTGCGTCCGACGCGTCATACTCCACCTTCACGGGCGTTTGGTTCGCTGGTGTGTGGTCAGATTGGGCCTGGCCGAGGAAGGGCTTGACGGCTTCCAAGCAGTCCAGGTGGACCTTGGCTATCGTCTGGCCTCCGTCGATCCGGTGCCACCGTTCGTGTGATGCGCATAGGGCTTTGTATGCGGCCCGGCGCTTGACCCACTCGTCAGCGTCAGCGGCCTCGAACACGTCTCCATCGGAGGCTCGCTTGAGGGCCTCCTTGACCGGGAGGTCGATCCACAGCACGACGTCCGGCTGGAGCTTGTTGTCCGACTCCCGGAACGGCCGTCCCTGGTATGCCTTGCCGGAATACGGCCTCCAGCGGTCAACGAGCACGACGTCGCCACGTTGGAGGGCGGCTCGCACCGCCTCAACCACTTGGAGGTGGTCATCCTCCCACGCCTCGTAGCCATTTGCCAGCACGGAGCGGTCCGACGGCTCCCGGAAGCACGACACGTTGTGCGTTTGCATAAGAGCCTGTTCGAGGAGCGCCATCTGTGTGCTCTTGCCCGAGCCGTCGATGCCCTCCAGCACAACCAGCAGCCCTTTTCTCGGGTTTGTGGCCACCGGATCGGCAGGCTGCCCCCGGAAGCACCGGCAATTGCGTCGCCTGTGCTGGAGAACGGCAGTGCTCGACACCCCGAGGGCATTGGCCGCGTCACGCGAGCTCATTCCGGCGTACAGAGGCTCGTCGGCTCTGAAAGCGGCGCACGTCTTGACGCCGGCCATCAGGCAATCGCCGCCATGACATTGGCCGTCGCGACGACGAGCACGATGGCAAGAACGCCCGTCGCGCCTTTTGTCATCGAGTCGTCGGCTGTAGCCAGAATATAGGCCACGATCGAGACAGCCGCCGTCAGCACTGCTAGCATGAGGGAGAGAAGCATTTTAGTAATCCTTTCGTGTTGGGTCGCGTCGATTGGCTTATTCTACTGCGGAGCTGCCACAGAGGCTGCAGACAGGCACAGGGCCAGGAAGACGGCCCCGGCGATAAGCCAGACGACGATTGCGTCCAGCAGCGGATCGTCCGTCTGGAGGGCTCCGAGGAGCGCCCCCAGCGCGACGACGGCTGCCAGCAAGAGGAGCGGGATCATTCGAACGCCGCCTTTTTCGGCTCGAACACCGGCGACTCCAACCGGACGGGCTTGATCAGCGTCAGGCACCAGTGCTCGTTGCACTCCTTTTCCGGCACGATCTTGGAGACCCCGGATGAGCGGTCCGTGTAGACTGGGATGTACCCGTCGTCCGAGGGGTTGACGTTGTGCAGCTTGAGCCACGCGGAGAAGCTGATGGTCTTTCGGAGGGCAGTACTCATAATTCTGTTCCTTTCGATTATGCGTAGTTGGTTGGTTGGTTCAGAGGAAGCACCACTTGACGACGGCCGCGGCGAACGCGACAGCCGACAAAAGGGCGGTGCTGGTTGCGGAGATGAGGAGGGTCCAGCCGATCTCGTTGTCTCGCTTAACCCGGTCGAAGGCTTGGTTGGCCTTGACGTCGAGGGCGACGCTCAATACGAGTAGAAGCAAAACGGTGTTCATTCGTTGTCTCCCTTATTGGTTGTAGTGGTTGGGTCGTTCGGATACATGGGCTTGTGCAACAGCCTCGGCTTCGTTTGGGGGTTGAGCGGCACAACCAGCCCTTCAAACGTACGGGTATACTCCCCGGGGAGGAAGTACAGCCACGGTTCGTTCTTCAGCGACGGGTGCACCGCCGCAACAGCGTCAACGTACACATTGGGGCGGGACGGGTGCTTCTTGACGGCTAGCATCATGACAGGTCATCCTCCTCGCCGTGAGCCAGGTAGCACGACGCGTCCTGAAGCAGGCCGCCCAGCGAGACCGGCTCGGACAGGTAGGTCCTTGGGCTCGGGCCGAACGGGTCGATCTCGTGGGCGAACCACACGTCCACGGACGGGCTCGGAACCTCGCTGCGGGGGGCTTCCGCGATCGTCACAAGGCGTCCCGACTCCGGGTCAAAGGAAGAAGCGGCCTCGGTGCCGTCGGGGGAAGAAGAGAATTCATAGGGAAAGCCCCAGCCCAGTCGGAGGGCCTCGGCCACAATGTGCCACGTCGGCACACGGAACGTAGAGTGGCCGTGCTCGTACCGCGGGCGAAGCGCCTGCTCCGCCTCGACGAGGAGGTTAGCGTAAGACATGTGTCAGTCCTTTCAGTTATGGATAAGTGGGTTACAGGTTATGTGTGGGCGGGGGCCGGTTGGCCCGACGATTTAAGACTAGGCCGGTCAGGGGGCGATTTCAAGCTGGAACGGCGTGATGTCGCCCACATCGGGGCCTGCGGGGCACCGGGCAAATCGAAAAATCCCCGTGGGCTGTAGGGCGAATTTTAAAAAATTTCCGTGGGGGAATACCGCGACCCGCCCTTTGCCTCACCCGATCATAAATCCGGGTCTTTGGGTGTGCCTTGATAATGTGATCAACCTCTCTTGTTGATCGTTTGACTACCGGCACGTCACGTAGCCCCGCGGTGTGGCGCGTATCACACCCGTCGGCCTACCCCCTTAGTCCCCCGACTAATACCCGTTGTGCCGAACACCACATCCCGCTCCGGTCCACCTCCGCTCCAGCCCAAAGCCGGCGCTCGACTCTTCGCCGCCAACCTCTTTCCCCTCACCCCGACACCCCCGACATCCGACCCCTCGACGACTTTCAGTCCAGCCGCCCTCCTCATAAGCTCGACCTTGACTCTTCGACCTCGCCCTCGGCCTTCCCCGCCCGTCCCTCGCCGGCTTCAGCCGCGTCCAACCCCTAGGCCGACCCCGTACCCCAACCCCTAGGCCAACCCTCGCCCCAGCCCTCCCGCTCGCCGGCTTTCCCTGGCCCTCTCGGCCTTGCCCTCAGCCCTTGCCGTTCCTGCTCAAAGCCGGCTTTCCCTCGCCACTGCCCGTACCCGGGCCTACCCCAATCCGACCCTTGCCGGCTTCCACCTCCGTCCGACCGTCCAACGCCCGACCCCTCGCCGGCTTTCCTCCGTCATGTTGAACGTTCAACTATGGAACTGCTAAGAAGCCCGGGCAAGGCGGCTCTTGCCGCCCGACCCGGGCTCCCTTTCCTAGTAGCCTAGCTCACTAAGCAACGCTCCTACCACCCCCAGCAGGCTAACGGTCAGACCTCCTACTATCCAAATGCCCCAGTAGCTTAAGCACCGCCTGCCCTCCGGCAAGTAGCCTCCCTCAGTCAAACCCCCCTCCAACCACTGCGCGTCTTCTCTTCTAGCGAGCTCGTGTCCCTCTCTTTCGATCAACTGTCCACCTCCTAAATCAGCCCGCGGTATGCGTCCTCGATAGCTTTCCGCGCGTACCCCGCTACTGCTAGCGCGGGGTCCACCGCGTAGAAGTCGTCCCAGTAGACGTCCGCTGCGCCGTCGTCTTTCCAATCGACGACGGAGCCTCTGCTCAGCAGCACGAATGGCTCTTCGTCGTGGACGCTGACTGACCAAGCTGTCACGCCGTCGTTCTCGACCAACACGTCGTCGATAATCGTTCCGTCCACTTCGTCTTGCAGGTCCTTCAGCAACTCATCGGAGTCGATTTCATCGGTCCACGTGAGCAGCCACTGACCTACTTCGTCGATGATGTCTTCGATGTACGACCCGTCGGGCAACTCTTCGTCATAGTCGGACCCTTCGGGAATCTCGGTCGAACCCGAGTTCCTGGGTGAGCCAAGGTCGCGCCATTCGAGCTGGTCACCTCGCGCAACCACCAGGAGGTTGCCGAGCCTGAGCTCGCCGTCGTCTAGCCTCAGCCAGTCTTCGTGGTCCGTTCCGTAGAAGGTACGGGCAATTTCGTAAAGCACGTCGTTTGCGTTCATTTAGACCAGTCCTTTCCTAAAGGTTCGTTTCGGGCTCTGGTTTAGCCCTTTGTTTATCTTGTGCCTTTATTCTAGGCCGGCACGAGGCCATTTGTCAAGCTCTGACCCGCAATCGGGGACGTGAGCTTTCTCACGCTCGCTCCTAGGCTTGGACGTCGCTTGGGTCGCCGACGATGAAGCCCCAGTGCTTGCCTTCCTCGACCCTCAGCGGAACGCCGTCTTTGTCCTCGTACGACTCGACGGTGCAGTTGTAGGAGCCGTCCTCGTAGACGCTGCAGCCCATCTCGATATTTGACTTGGCGTCTTCGAGCTCTTGCTCGGTGTAGTTCCCGCCGTCTTGGAGCTCTACCACCTGGCGGTAGGTCTTGCCGTAGGCTTTAAGCTCTTCCTTGGGCATCGTCTTCAACTCTTGAACCGTGACGCCCGGGTAGTCCTTGCCCCAAGCCGGCTCTTCGGCTTCCGGCCCGAAGGCCCACAGCCCAAGGCCGAAGCCCCAGATCGTCGCTCCCAGAGCCATGAGGCCCTTTGCAAGCTTGCGTCCCATTTTAGTTTCCGCCTTTCTTTATGTCCTCCCTATTTGTCAAGGCTTGAAGGCGTGCCGTCCGGTTGTGTGGTCCCCTGGCCGCCGGTCCGGCCCTCCGCTTTGCGGCCGGTGCCTTCCTTGCCTTGTGCCTTAAGCTTACCCCGGTTCCCCGGCACAAGGCAAGTCCACGCGGCGTGAGCTCGCTCACTTTCTCCCCGCCCTACGCGCGTACGCGTATAAGCACGGTATTCGTCCCCGGAAACGCCCGTTTCGGTAACTCCGCGGAACGCCGGCGTGCTCCGCCTCGGCACAGCACCCCAAAGCCGGCTTTCAACACTCGCCGACTAACGTTCTAGTAACCCCCTAGCGATTGCGCCTCCGGCGCAGCGGCACAAGCCCCAGGGTGTCGGCCTCGCCAATGCCCTTACACCTACACGCATTACATATAGAACACGCGTTTGTCATACCACGGGCGCATACATACACATGCACGTGCATAACCACACGCTCAAATGCCGTGTATGCACCTCTTTTAGATAGGTTAACGGCATTAACCTATTGATTTCCCCTTAAGCACGTGGTATACTCCCGCGCGTGTTGGGCCTCCACACCCGTCACGCATACCAAGCCAAACCCCTCAGAGCTCACAGGAGCCATTCTGAGGGGTTTTTAGGTGCCTACCCCCATAGCCCTACCAGGGGCACCCTGAAAGGCCGTGAGAATGGCTCCTGTGGCCTCTGAGAGGCATGTCACGCTCCGAGAGACCCTTGGGAGGGGCAACCCCGCGAGCTTCGGCACAGCCCCTACGCGCGCGCGTATAGGAGGACGCGCGTATGCGGGCACTGCCCGGGCCTGGCGCGGCCCGTAGGCTCCGCTGGGGGCTGGAAACGGCGGCACAGCAAGGTTTTGGGCTCCTTAAAGCCCGTTAGGAGCTCTTGAAACGACATCAAATGACATCAAACGACAAGATAAAAGGGGGGCTGCGGGCACGCGTGTGGCGGGGGCACGGGTGCGTGACGGGCGCACACGTGAAACGTTTAATAAATTATTATTATTATATTCTTTTATTTAATTATTATTACTGACTACTTACACAGCTCCGTCTTTTTTACCCCTTACATCGGGGTTTTTCGAATTTCGGACCAATCCCGTCCTCAAATAACTTTTGCCCTACTCCCTTCTAGCAAAACTCCCAATCGCAGCGAAATTCATTCTAATTCGGTTGGTGTCGTTTGATCTAAATACGTCCCCTTTGCGAGCACTACCACACGTTTTCGTTCCTTGTGCCGAGACGTCGTTCCGTCACCACTTGTCAACAGGCCCCAACCCAACCAAAACCTACCCACCGTCCAACACTTGTACAACAAATATCTCGATATCTTTTTATCGTTTCAGCATTCAACTACCTCAAGTAAACCTACCTATCCGTACAAAGATCATCCCTCCGAATTATTATTCACTGTGTCGCACATCACCCCGCCAAAACTTGCCACGCCGCCTCGGCCTCAACTACCTTTAAACCATCCGCTCATGACATTGAAAGGACATTTCTCAAAATGGAATACAACTCGTTTATCGACACCGCTATTCTCGCGGAGCAAACCATTCAGAACGCTGCCAAGCTCAGAGACTCGACGCCCTGGCCCGCAAAGCAAACTGGCGGATTAGCCAGATTATCGAGCCGGACTTCCGGCTTGAGCTGGACCTCGACACAGCTGGTGTGCCGCTGCTGAACATCCTCCTTCCGCCGGGCCTTTCGGACACCCCAGATGTCCGTGTGCAACTGCCCGCCGACGAGGCCGATCCGTACACGATCTCGGATGCGGTCAAGCACGTGTGCCTGGACGGACCCGTTAAGCCCATCCGATCCGAGGAAGACGCCAACCCATCAAACGACATCCTGTGGTACGACAACCGTACCGACGAGTTGAAAGGAATGATTGAGCTGAAATGAGCCTCAACCCAAACCTGCAAGAAGCGCTCTACTGCTACGACGAATACTGCGCTAAGCGGTATGACATGCGGACGGCCTTGAAAGGACTCCTCCAAGAGGCGGGGTTCGACGAGCGCAAAGACGGCGTCTGTCTGGAACTGGACAAGTCGCCGTACATTGACGGAAATGACATCGAGAAGCCGAGGGTGTTCCTGCGAACGTATGTGCACACGCCCACCGTGTCGATTCAAATCGAGCCGGAAAATGCCACGCCGGAGGAACTGCAACGGCTTGTGCCGTACATGAAGTCCTTCCCGGAGCCCTGGGAGCGGGACGTGCTCGTGGAGGCGGGCTTCCCCGAGCCTACGACAGCCAGGGACGTGGCCTTGCCCTACGAGCAAGATGACACGCCGATTGTGCTGTTCGTTGACAGTTTCCTTGTCGGGCGGCTGCCCTTCGACTTGACCTTCGAGGAAGCCGTGAGCAAACAGAAAGGATTGAACTGACATGACCCGCGTCAACGTCGATATGGACGTCAACCTGCTTGTGTCCATTGTGCAGAAGTTTTTCCCGAGAGGCCACCAAGCAGAGCACGCCCGGCGAACCAACGCAATAGAGGAGCTGTGCCCGACAGGCGAGTGCGGCCGGGTGTGGGTCTTTCCTATAGACCAGACCCTCGACACCGCCGACGTCGCCAAGGCGGCCCGCCGAGCCGGAGAGCTGCACAGGAAGCAAAACATACGACCGAGAAGGAGGACCTGGTGAGAACGTTTAGCCACATACCCAACATAACTGTGAAAATGAGCGTGTACGACTACGCCGACGTGCTGCGGACGTACGCCCCGCCCTCGGTGTGCGTGTGGTACATGCCGAACACAGGAGAGCTCAAAGCAGGGCTTCGGGACTCGTCCGACACGTACGTGACCCTCCCGAGGAACGGGACGATGTGCCTCGACGACGATCTGAACGTGCTGTTTGGCCTAATCAACGAGGTGAAATGTGAAAAGTGAAACCGCGACAATTAAACCGAAACTACCGGACAACATAGTTGTCGTCTATGAGAACGAGTGGTGGACGTTTCTCGCCAACGCCGACATCGGCGTAAGCGTTTCTGTGCCCTCAGACGAGCAGGAGGTGGCGCGAGTAGCTAAGCTGCTGTCCGTTTACACCCGCGATAAAGACAAACCAGCGTACCCCGTGTATGACGACAACAGGAACGTGGTCGGATGTCTGTCCTAGCTAAACGAGCGCCGCTTGTGCCGGAGGGCATAGAACTGTCCATTGTGCCGCGGCCTGACGGGTTTGCGGGCATCCTCGTCGAGGTCAAGCGAACCAGCGACGGGGTGTCCACCGTCATGCGAGCCGATTACCCGATAGAAAAGCTACAATTGGCGGCGACCCTGTTGATGCACGACAACTTGCTTACGCTGTGCCTCAACGGGTATGACCTCTATAAGAACGGCGAGAAACTTCGCTCTGTGTAGGAGGGCAGCTGGACTGCCTACGCCCGAAGGGACTGACGATGGAATACAACGCCGCGTTCGACTCGCTGCACGGCGGGCCAGTGACGCAGTGAGGGGTCTTCTCGACGTCATACCCGGCGAGTGTACGGGAGTTTACAAGCCCGACCTACAGCCGACCCACATAAACCCGAACCACGCCCTAGCTGCGCCGAATGACACGAAGAGCGGGGTTTGACGTTTTTGATGTAAAACATTAGGCTAGAAGCATCGGCACATACCGGGATTAGTGAAAGGACTGACAATGAAACCAATTGATCCGGCCAAGCCCGTCCCGCCCCGGGTGACCGTCCTGTGGGATTCACGGGGCTTGCGTTTCGACCGCGACGAGAAAAACCCCGACCGGTGGTGGTATGACATTCTGTACCCGACCGACGAGAGCTGGGACGACCTTAAGGAGCTAGGCCCCTACTATACGGCACCGCCGCAGGACTGGACGTGGACAGAGGGTGTCCGACCCGAAACGGACTACTACGCCCGTACCGAGCGAGTGCACAACCCGTACAGGGAAATTTCGGGTGTGTGCCGTTCCACCGGGGACGGCGAGTCCTTGGTGTTCGAAGACGGTTCTATTGCTGACAGGCACAACGACATTGTCCTATACTCACTCCCGATAGTTCCGACTGACAGACTGAGCCTCCCGGCGACGGTTGTGCTCGATCTGATTCTCAAGACAGACGGGTTGGACGACATAAAGTCTAATCTGTTGGCTGCAATTAAGGAAACGTACGACGGATATGGGAGGCAGTGAGTGACAACGCCTACGCCTGTTGAAACAGCCGCCGACCTCCGTGTGCAGTATGAGGCCCTTAAGGCCCGGCACAGGAAGGAGCTCGACGAATTCTACACCCAGATGTACCTCGACTTACTCAACGCCTTTGACGCAGAAACAGAACTGACCCCGGAGAGGGATGTTCTTCAGGCGTTCGGGGTGAAGAGCAACCCAGTTGTCCGGAAAGCCCGGAAGGATGCCAGGGCACGCAAGAAGGCGGTTCAAGACTTGCCCGCCGACAAGCAGACCTGGGAGCTTGACCTTGAAACCAAGACCGACGAGCGGCTAGAGTACGTCTCGAAGGAGACAGGCGCACGAGCGGTCTACGTCAGGGCCAAGCACCCGATGACCAAAGAATACGGCTGCTGGGCTCGTGTGCCGGGCACAGCAGATTGCCCCGTCAACCCGAACCAATAACTAACAACCAAGGAGTAAACAAATGGATTACGCCGCTATGGAAGCCGTCGCCGACCTCGCGGACATGGGCATTCCGCCCCATGAAGCCGAGCTTATGGCCCGCTTTGTCGGAGTTCCAGCCGAGGAGCTGGAAGCCGAGGCTAAGAAACTGAACGGCGACTCGATCCCCTACCGGTGGAAGCACAAGCTGCCGCTGACGACGGACATCTTTACGACTCAGACGGAAGCCGTCGAGGAGTGTGAGCTCCGCGAACGCGAGTCTGGCTACGACCTGCAGGTCCGTGACATCGGACCGGACGGCCCGTATTACATCGCGTACGTCGGCTGACAACCCGCGCACCCCGCAACAGAAAGGACGCCAAATGAGCGATTTTATTATTCACACAAACGAGGGGGACATGACGTCTAACGAGTTCCTGGAGGAACTGTTGTGGCTAGTGTGGCCCCCCGATGCCGATATGGTTGACTTCGAACTCGAAGACGACTACAAAGGCTGCCTGTCAGTCACGTACGTCATCGACCCGTTCGACATCAGTAAGACGATTGACTACGAGGTCAGCGTGAGCCCGAACGAACTCCGTGTGTCGTGCGTCGATGCCGTCTCGCTCACGGGGGTTGTTGATCTCAAGGAGCTCGCCGGCATTGTTTGCTCCTGGGTGCGCGAGGACTTCCGGTCGGAGCTCTCGTGGTAGTCGTGCTTCCGTGTGCCGGATGCGGCGAGCCTATTAGGCTGACGTGGACGACATCTGTCGATGGGCACTCTGTCTACCACGCAGGGTGCTTTGCTCGGCGGCAACTAACCAACTAACCAACTAACCAACTAACCAACTAGTAAGGAGATAGCACATGCCGAAAGCGCTCGGGTACGAGTGGAACGACGACGCCGGCAACGGCAGGCTGTCCTCGGCGGGGGACAACGGCGCGTTGACCGTCGGCGACGGCGGAGCCGCTGAGCTCTCGCAGCAACTGGGCGAGGGGCGCTATGCCTTGACGTTTGAACTGGACGGCAACGACTTACCCGACGACGCGAATCTGCTCATCGGCTTCGGAGCGAACGCCTTGAAGGCGACGGGCGGCAAGTTCACGTTAGGCCCGTCGGCGGCTGCGCCGGAGGTCGAACTGCCGAAGGCGTACGTCAAGCGGACAGTCGTCTTCGACGTTGCGGAGGACACGGTGTCAATCGAGTTGCAAGGCCCTGCGGCGAACAAGCTGGCGTCGGAGGAGAGCCCTCGCGTCAACAAGTTCTCGTCGTCGCTGAGCGTCAGCTTTATGCAGGCCGGCGGAAAGATACTTGTTGTGTCGTCCTTCTCGTTCGAGAAGGCCGCCCAGCCTAAACCCCCGGTGCAACCACCCGTGCCCCGACCGCCTAAGCCGCCCAAACCAGAGGAGAAATCCTCTTACAAGGGCTTCTCGACGTCGGCTTTGGCCTGGGCACAGGACCAGGAGCGGTTGCTCTGGGACGTGTGACCCATCCAACATCGCCCGGACTTGCTTTCGCGCAGTCCGGGCGGTATGGTTTTAGATGTCATGAAAATAAACATGAAGAAAGGTTAAAACCACATGGCAGAGGTAGTTTACAGCCAGGCCGAGTTCGACGCTGTTGTGGCCGACACTGACGGTGTTGCGTCCGTTATCGAGTACGTGGGAGGGTCCACGCTTGCCCTTAAGCCGGAAGCTGGCAAGGTCTACGTCCAAGTCACCAGTGCGGCTAAAGTCGTGTGTGACAACCCCGAGGCATCCCTTCGCCTGCATGACGTTTCTTGCTCCGAGATTAAGAGAGCCAAAATGGTGTCGTTCGACGGTGCGTGCCTCGGGTCCAGCGTAGACGAAGCCGAGAGCGTTAAGGTTTCTGGTATGTCTACCGTGACGGTGACCAAGGCTGTAACGGTAAGCGCGTGCGACCGGTCTGACGTTACCCTCGTTGGGCCTGTGGGCACGACGTTCGTCAGGGATCGAGGCATCATTCAGGCCGAGGGACAGGCGAGCGGTGTTATTCGAGCTAAAGGGGTCGCCCATGTGACCCTGGGCGATGACAGCGACATGACGGTGTATGCGTACGACAGTTCGACGATCAGTGCTCGCAGCGGACGGGTGCTGGCGACGAATGGCTCTGTCGTGTCTGTTGCGGGCGACGTCTACGTCCACGCCTCGGGGTGCTCAACCGTCGTGGCTGACGCTGATAAGGCCGACGTCGCCGTTGCAGGCAGGGCTGTGGTCGTGCCTCGTCTCTGGGACAAGAGCGATCTGGACAAGTGGGTCGCCTTTACCGGTGCCCGAGACGACGGTGACAGCCTTGTGCTATACACGTGGTTGAGCGAGAGCGAGTCGGATGGCTGCGGCACAGTTCACCCGTTTTACAAAGCACACAGGGCGTCTGTTGAAGACGCTGCAGTATTCCTCGTAAATGAGACCGACAAACTGTTCGAGGTTCGCGTTAGCAAGAACGACGTAACTGATATGTGGTTTGACCGTCTCTATGCTACAGAATTCACACCTATTCGAGAGATCAACCTCTACAACCCTTTGGAGGGAAACAAATGAACGTCAATAACATGACAGGTAACCCGTGCCACATTGTGGACGAGTACGGCAACCGAATTGCCACTATCGAGACCGGGCCGACCCAGCTCAAGCCGTACTACGCGGCGGGAGCCGTCCGAGCGACAAGCTATATTGAAATAGACGGCGAGGAGATCGATCTTTTCCCGTCAGACTTCGATAGAGAAGCACACGACGGTTATCGTATAGATCAGCAGTTGCCAGATTACGACTTCGACAACCTGGTGCTTGTGCCGACATGGGCCATCTCGGCCCTCGTTCGCGAGGGTATGGATGACCGAGACGACATCGTTGTGGCGCACCAGGTAGTCCGTAACAAGGACACGGGCAAGGTCATCGGATGCCGTGGTCTGAGGTTCGTTTTCCCGGAATATGACGACGACTTCGACTGCAGCTGCGGTTGCGGTTGCGGTTACTGACACGTAAAGAAGAAAACCCCCTCTACGCGAGGGGGTTTTCTTTGTCTGCTCGAACAGATCAGCTGGCGTCGGCTTCCTTGGCCTTCGTCGTGGCATACTCGATGTTCTGGAGGATGCCGGAGGGGCGAAGCGCCGTGTAGGCAACCTGTCCGGCGGCGATGACCGTCGAGAGCTGTGCCGCGAACGCTGCCCAGGTGGCGGGGCTCTTGTCAGCGAACCAGACGCCGAAGGCAACGGCCGCGTAGAACGCCAGGGAGATGACGCTCTTCGTCTGCTTCGACCAGTTGTACCGGTTGATTAGCGAGAGGACGAAAGGCGCAACGGCTCCGGCGAGGGCTGGAACGGTAAGGTCGGTCACTTGGTCTCCTTCTTATCGAGGTCAACGGTGCCCAAGACGGCTGTCTTGAGCGCCTTTAGCTCCGCCTCAAGGGCGTCGAGGCGGGAGCTCTCCTGCACACGCCCGGCGTTGAGGGCGGTGAGGGTCGGGAGAACGATGTTCTCCCGAGCGTACGTGTCCTTGTCGGACTCCGCATGGAACTTCTTCAGCAGGGGAAGGATGGAGTTATCCAGCGCATACTTGAGTTTGGACACGGAGTCGGCCGTTTCCGCGAGCTGGCGCTTCTCTTCGTTGTTCAATTCGTTCTCCTCGTCGTCTTGGGGGTTGGATGACGGTTCGTCCTCGACTATACGCTGGACGACCCAGAAGGCGGCGTCTTGCAGGAGCCACCTCCCGTAGATGCTGTGCAGGTTCGGCCCGCGAGCCTCGCCGGGCATGCCGCCGTGGCCCCAGCTGTTTCCGTCGCCGGCGTACATCTCGACGTGGTTTATCCGGGAGCCGGACCCAACGCCGTGGCGAAGGGCCATGGCCACGATGTCGCCCTGTCGCAGGTAGCCTGATATCTGGGCGAACTGCGTGGGGGTTGTGCCGGTGGCGATGCGACGGCCGTTCTCAGCCTGCTCATAGGACATCACCCCGATGCGGACGCCCTGTGCTGCATAGGCTGAGTAGATCGTTCCCGAGCAGTCCGAATACCGCGTCGCGTCCGGGTTGAGCTTGCCCGGCTTGTCGTTGCGGTAAGCGAAGGCTCTGGATCGAGCGGCCATCCAGTTCATGAGGTTTTCTCTTACACCCATGTGTGTTTCGTACCTCCTTACGGTCGGTGCAAAGTCTACCAGTCCGGGGCTTGACAACGCCCGAGAATGGGTGTACCCTGCGACGTATGAGCACCCACATCAATGTGCCCTACGGGGCGCTTCAACTATCGTCGCTGTCGATAGAAGACTGGCAGCGCTTCTTTGACAACGGCTTCGTCGTGTCCATCGGCACACGGGCCGGATTTGATGTCCTCGTCGGACCTGAAGGAACGTATGGCCCTTGTGGCGATGAGACGACTCCGGACATAGAGGAGGCGACCGAGGACTTCGCTCCAGGCCTGTCAAGGCTGGCCAGCCGATACGCGTCGGCCATTATAGGGTCCGTCAACGATGCCGAAGAATACCTGAGGGAACAGAACCGTGGCAAGTAACAAGAAGAAAACACTCGAAGACCACCTCGACTACGCCCGGCTGGCTCACAACTGGGTCAATGGCACGTTGGACGACCTGGTGAATGACCGCAAGGAACGTCAGAAGGCGTTCCGCCGAGTCATCCGCAACGGAGGCACGTCCGTGGACATCGCCGCTGTTACGGGCCTTTCCGTGGAGGAAGTGGAGGACCTACTGTAGTGCACCCGCTGCTCACAACCCTCGACCGGTATCACATCCCCTGGACCAAAGCTCATGAGGAGGACGATGAGCTTCACGTATGGGGGTCGTTGCCGAGTGGATACAGCTACAACTTGTACGTTGACGAGTCGGGAGACGGGCGCTGGGAGCTGTGGGACGGACGGCGTAGGCACAGCGGCCAGACTGACCCGAAGTTCGTTGAGAATGTAGCAGTTTCCGCCCTGCTGTGCCTATATGGGGCAGACGAGAAACACCCCGAATAGAGACAAACGCCACACGAGGCCCGCTGGACAATCCGGCGGGCCTCTACTAGTGTTTGGGGTGTAGTCAAAACAGCCCACAAGGAGGGGTACATTATGAAACTAGCAGATTACATCGACAGGAACTCAGCCCACGACGTGCTTTACAAGGCCGTCAATCGAGGCGGAGCTGTCTACCGGGGCGTACTCGTGCGTCCTGACAAGTTGGTGTCGCTCAACGACAACGACCCCGACATAGTGGCAACGACTGAGAGATACGCGTTCGATCGACTCCTGTGGATCAAGCTCAATTCTGAAGACGGAACTCCGGAAGGCTTCGTTGAGGTCAAGTGGAGCGATGCCGACAACGTCATACGGGGTTTCTTCTACGATGAGTATGACGAGTTCGATGAAACGACCACGGGGGTAAAGAAGTTCCACGGCCTGCTCAAGAGCGGTTCGGACGTCACGTTCAACGCTGACTCTGTGTGGGTTCGCCCTTGGGCTTCGTCCGACGAAGGCACCGCCGATGAAACCCTGTACATAGCAGACACCCGCGAGGTCACTAGGCACGGACAGTGCCTGACGGAACGTGGTTTGTATCGCAGGGACCACGACGGCTTCCTGGAGACCGTGACAGGGACTAAGCGCGTGCTCGACAAGGCCGATGCCGTCATAGAGACAATTATTAGATGCCCTAACGTCGGAGATTTGGTCCGAGAGGGCGACAAGGTGGAACTTGAAAGAGTCGGGTTTAAGTTCGTGATGGCCTATACCGGCGTTTACGAAGTCACCCGTGTGCCGGAGCTCGGATGAGTAAGGAGCGCATAGAGCTCGACGCCGACTCGAAGGCGTTGGTCGAGAGGATGGCCTCAGAACCCACGCGCGCTTGTCTCAACGCCTCTGACACTGGAACCGGTAAGACGGTCCAGGCTGTCGAGTTATCCCGTCAGATTGGAGCACAGACGATCCTCGTGGTTGGTCCGGTCCGAAAGACCGACGTCGCCAACTGGAAGGACACGTTCGAGGCACAGGGGGTGGAGTTGCCCTTCTCCCGGGTAGACTCCACCCCTGCGGGGGCCGAGGCGTTTGCCTCGCTTAAGAGGGGGACGCCTGGCATCTACCACGTCGGGCGTGAGTACCTGGGGTTGTCCCACCGTGACGGCGTTTACGCATGGGCCAAGGTCAAACCAGACCTGGCCGTCATCGACGAGGTGCAGTTTGCCACCAACCCAAAGGCCCACAGGACCAAGGGCTTGTTCCAGCTGAGGAACGCCAAGTACCGCCTGGCTCTGTCGGCCACCCCACAGGGGAACAAATTCGTCGGCCTGTGGTCCGTGTGCCGATTCCTGTGGTGGTATGCGAAGGACGACCGAGGGCAGCCTCTCATCGACACGTCATTCCGGCGGTGGTGCTACATCTGGACAACGCCGAAAGTGTCCTACTCGAAAGACAAGGACGGCAACGTCCAAGAGCACGTCGAATGGACGAACGAGAAGCACCCCGGGTCGTTTGTTGCACAGCTCCCGTGTGCTGTGGCGGCGACAGCCGACTTCAAGGTCCCCGTGGACGTAGTTGAGGTCAAGCTCGATCTGCCCAAGGAACAGCGAGAGGTCTACGACTCGCTAGAAGAGAAGTCCGTGGCACTCATCGGCGACGAGCCTTTGACTGCGCCGGTGGCGCTGACGCTCCTTCTTCGACTGAGGCAAGTCACGCTGGGCTTGCCGGACATCGACCCCGACACGGGAGACTTATCGTTCAAGGTCGGCCGCCCGAGCGTCAAGCTACAGGCGTTGAGGAGGGTACTCGAACAAGAGTGCCCCGACGAAAAGGTCCTGGTGTTCACGAGCTCTCGGCTGTTCGCTGACATGGCCGCCGACGAGATCAAGACATGGGGCATCGGAGCTCGGGCCTATACAGGGACGCTGAGTCAGACGGACAGGTACTCAAACATCCAGGCGTTTCTGGACGACGACTCGGTGCGCGTCCTCGCGGCGTCGATCCCTAGCATCGCCGAGGGCACAGACGGCCTCCAGCGCGTGTGCCGGACGGAGGTGTGGCTGGACGAGGACCTGAACGGGATGCTCGTTGAACAGGCACAAGGGCGTCTGAACAGGCGGGGTCAGAAAGCCGACAAGATCAAACGCTATGTGTTCCACGCCCTCGACACGGAGGACGAGGGGCACTTCACTCAATTGATGGAGCGGTCGCGGGCCGCGAGAAAGGAGTTGCTGAAGTGAACGTTAAGGACTTTGTCCTCAACGCGTGGCTAAAGCCGACGGCAAGGGACAAGCAGAAGCGGGTCGGTGCGTCCGACTTGTCCGATCCTTGTTCCTTGTGCCTGTGGGAGAAGCTGCACGGGGTGCACAAGGCAGTTCCGAGCCTGTGGCCCATGGGGGCCAAGATCGGCACGGCAATCCACGCCGAGCTGGAGCAAGTCATGCGGGCGGAATACGGAAGGGACGTCTACTGCGAGGTTCGTGTGGACATCGGGGAGTACGAAGGTTATGGAAAGATCAAGTCCACGTCGGACCTTTACATCCCTTCAGAAGAAATGGTGGTTGATTACAAGACCACGACCAAAGCCAAGCTCAAGCATCTGAGGTCATACATTGGTGCAGGTCTGGACAACACGGACCAGAAGCTCCTGGCGTACAAAGCGCAGACGCACCTGTACGGGTTGGGCATCCAGCGGACGTATGGGTGGGATCCGAAGGAGCTTGCGATCCTGTTTGTGCCGAGAGACGCCTCGTCGCCCAACGACCTTTTAGAATGGCGATTCCAATACGACGAAGAAGCCGCGGTCGGAGTGTTCGAACGCGGTCGATCTTTGTGGGAGCTATCGGAGCCTCCGTCCGGCCCCAATTTGAATTGCTTCTATTGCTCGAACTATCGAGAGATCAAACAGTGACATACGGCACACGTCCTTAGCTTGAAAAGGCGGGGCGTGTGCCGTTAAGGTTTAAGTACGGCACGGGCAATCAGCCCGGCCGGTTAGTGAAAGGACTTAAAATGCGCAACCTACGGAACGGGTTCGAGATCAGCGTCAATACCGACGGACGGCTGATCACTAAGGAGCCAGACGGAACCACATACCAGTACAAGGCAGGTATCGATCGCCAGGTTGCTCACCACACGGCTCTCTACTACGCGGAAGAGGACGACTTCGTATGGCCCGCTGGCGAGGAAGTCCCGGACGAAATTGTTCGTGCCATCTTCTGGCGCAGTAAGAAAGGCAACAACAAGTTCGTGGCCTACCCGGACGTTGCGGATCGCATCCGCGGTCTCTTGGTCGAAGGTCCTGGAGGTCACACGGTGTTCAGCGCTCCTACCTCGTCCCTTGACCTGTCCGATAAGGACCAGGGCCTTATTGAGAGGTTCCCCGGGTGGGCTGAACGAGTCTGGGACGATCTCGGAGTGGTGACGTTTGACGAGTTCAAGTCTGCCCAGGACAACCTGCCCGAGGAGGGTACCGATGAAGAGTTGTATCCGTTCCTGGTGGCGCAGTTGGCCGAGACCCTGTTCGACGATGACGAGAAGCTGCCCGACGCCGACGAGATTGAGGAGGCTGAGGAAGCCCTGGACCTCGTGTCATGGCTTCCTGCTCGGTGGCGTAGGGTGATCGGCCCAATGGCACAGGGCCGAAAGGTCGAGGTTCGACTTGCTCCTTATGGAGCGGCGGCGTTCCTGTGGAGCACCGACGGGGAGCGCATGATGCGTCTACCCCTTGACGAGATCATCGACAGGAACACTCGTGACCTGTCCCGTATCGTCGCCTGGCTGGACTCTCCCCGGGGTTACGAAGCCGCTGACGACTACGAGGACGGCGATACGCACATCCTTATCTGGCCGGAGCCATACGAATGCGAGGACGCCCGACACGTTCCAGATGATAAGTACCCCTGGACCGCTAACGAAGAAGAGACGGAGGATAACTGACATGTATGACAAGCAGAACGAAGCTCGGCTTGTTGACCGGTACCTGTTCCTGACCTCGAACATTGCAGCTCTTAAGGAGGAGCTGGAGACTGTGCGGGAAGCACTCATCGCCGACGGCGAGGGTGCGAAGGTCGGGACCAAGGACGCCGTTCGCATCACAAAGCGAACGATGTTCAAGAAGGCCATCGCCGAGAAGCTTCTGACGCCCGCAGAGAAAGAAGCGGCGTCCGAACTGACCGTTACCGCAAAAGCAGCGAAGGCGGCGCTGTCGCCCGAGCGCTACAACCAATTGACGGAGGACGTCTTCGTCGTGAAAGGAGTTTCTTTTAATGACTGAATTCGATCTGGCCAAGTACTTCACCCCTAAGAAGGAATTGGCCGCAGGTAAGCCCGAGGCCATTCTGGCCTACGGCAAGTATGGTTCAGGCAAGACGAGCTTCGGCCTGTCTGCCTCCCTTGTACCGGAGCTCGCACCGGTCCTTGTGCTGGACCTCGAAGGTTCGACTACGGGCGTGGCGTCCAACTTCCCGACAGATAAGTTGGAGGTCGTGAACGTCAGCAAGATCGCCGACGGAGACCCGCTCAAGGGGTTCGCCTTCATGGATCAGACGGTTAACGCCCTGCTGGAAGATGCACGTGGGTTCAAGACGGTCATGATTGACCCGTTGTCTACGTGGAACGAGTGGTGTCTGCGTAACTTCGACGAGGAGTCTCGGAATTCTGGGCGGTACTCGAATTACGACCAGTGGACAAAAACGGGCGACTACCTTACGGGTACCGGAGGAATGATCCAGCGTCTCAAGAATGCTCCGTTCCTGTTCTACGGAACGTTGCACACCAAAGATTCGGACGACGGGTCGGCAGCTGCGCTCGACTTTGCCTGGCCTGGAGCCAACGCTAAGTCCAAACTGGGGCAGTACCCTGACATGGTTCTTGCCTTGGAGATGCGCGTGGACAAGGGTAAGAAGACCCAGAGCATCCGAGCCACCACGGTCGGCAACTCGGCGTCGAACGCCAAGAACCGGTACAAGCTGCCCATCACGATCGATGATGTGTCGATCCCGGTCCTGTGGGAGTTGATCTCAAATGACAAGAAGTAGCATGTGGCCTGTGCAGGTGTGGTCCAACGGCCGGTACTCCAAGTACACCCTATTCGACCGCGAGATTGCCTCGGGGCCTTCGTTCGAGATCGACCACGACTACATCCGCGACTTCGTGGCCCGTCTGTGTGCGGATGTAGTTCGGCGAGCGACCGAGGACGGGTGGTCGTACGGAGGCCGCGGCACGTTGGCCGAGAAGGTCTTGACAAAAGACGGGCGACGTCTTACGGTAGGCGTTGGTCTCTTCGGCGGACCCGCTCGATTCATTCTTGACGGCGAATGTTACGACACACCCGACGAGCTGTTCGCCGCTCTCTGACCAAACCACACCAAACCGAAAGGAACTAAACAATATGTCTCGATTCTCTGGAAAAACCCTTGCCGTTGCTCCGTCCGACCTCACCAACGGTCGGATGGACATCGCCCCTGGAACATACCGGGCCATCATCTCTGACGTCTCCGAGGTGAAGACCTACCAGACCCAAAATGAAAATTCCAAGGGTCTCCCCTATATCGACGTGACGTACCGCATCGTCGAGGCCCCCGGGGGCCTGGGAGGAAAGGGCGCATCGATCAAGCAGATGCGCGTGCCGCTCAAGCGTGAGTGGAATTCGGGTAAGGTCAATTTCACCTTTGACCAGTTCTGGCAAGCAACTGGGGCCTATGACCAGGAGGTCGGTACCTTCCAGCTCCCCTCAGGTGACGACGAGCTCCAGGACTTGATCGACCCGGACTTCACAGTCATCCTGACAATCAAGGAGGAGCCTGGTTACAAGGACCCGACCCGTCTGTATGCTGTTGTCAACCGCGTCGATCCCGACGACGGCCGGGCGCTTAAGGCCCTCCCTCGCACGGAGGCCCCGACCCCCGCTGCTGCGCCGACTGTGACCGCTGCTACGAGTGGGCCTGTGACGAACAGCACCCAGACAAAGTGGAACTTCTAACTGGAGTCAGCTAACCTAGAAGAGCCTCGGGAGAACCCGGGGCTCTTCGCCTATTCATACCCGTCCCTAGGGTCCGGTAGAAAGGATCATGATGGAACTACTAGAATTCTTCGATGTTATCTACGGGGAGCAAGCCGGGTACGTCACCCTCAACACGATAGATCAGTCTATGCCGCAGGGGTCGCCAGGAGCGATCACTGAGAAATTCATTAAATGGCCAGGCAACCGAAGCCTGGTGGAGCGATACACCCGCATAAGGCAGGATGAGGACGTTTACTGCTCGGTGGCCGTCTTCAGCCAGAAAGAGCGCACCGGCCGGGACACTGCAGCTACGGCCCAGGTTGTGTGGGCCGATGCTGATACGTGCCCCATCGATGCGTTCGACGTCCCGCCGTCGGTTATCGTCAAGACGAGCGAGGGGCGTCACCACGCCTGGTGGGTCCTCGACAAGCCGGAGTCTGCCTCTGACTGCTCGGCCGTCGCTCGGACTATAGCCAAGAGGCACGCGGATCAGGGTTGCGACCACGGCTTTCAGGTATCCAAAATCCTCCGTGTGCCGACGACGACGAACAACAAGGGTGAGCCCTTCCTCGTGACGGCACAGGACACCGGAGCGCGCTACTCGCTGGCACAGCTCCAGGAGGCTTACCCTCCGGCTGAGGCCGTCGCTGTCAGTTCAGGGGACGTGCCGGACGAATGTTCGCAACAGGAGCTCTTCGAGCTTCAGGCTCACATCCCTCCGGACTTGATCGACCTGTACACGACACAGCCCCTCCCGGGGCAGTCGTGGTCCCAGAGGGCTTACAGGCTGGAGGTCGATCTACTGCGGTTCGGTTTTTCACCCGAGGACGTCCTCAACTTGATGATGGACGCCGCCTGTAACAAATACAGGCCCGAGGCTGCAGGGCAGACGACGCAAGAAGGCGACGTCATCCCGCTCCGACAAAACCCGAGGGAGGTCACCTGGGGCGAAATTCGGAAAGCCGTCGCGGCTCTTGAGGCTGAGCGTCTCGTAGATGAGCTCAAGGTAGTATCCTCCGGCGACCGCAAAAACGTTGCGCGCCCTGTGTTCGTCACCGACGCGGAGCGTACGACCGTTGAGAGCGACCCGAACGATGTCGTTAAGTTGTACGTGGACCTTGCCAAGAGAGCCGCGCCGGACTCGTCCGAGACGTTTCACCGTACGTTGGCCTACCAACTCCTTGCCTGCGTCTTCGGAGACCTCGTGAAGATCGATCTGCCCTATATGGCCCGGGCGTTCGGCAACCAGTGGTCGATCATCCTCGGTGCGTCTTCGTTGTCCCGCAAGACGACGGCGACGAGCTTCTTCGACGCCACGCTGGCGTCCGTGGACAAGGCTCGGTGGGGCGAGGAGAACAGGACGTACATCGGCTCCGACGCCACGGCCGAGGGCCTGATCAAACGCCTCGCGGAGCGGCCAGAAATGTCCTCTCTCATCGAGATCGACGAGGTGCAGGGCTTCTTCGAGGCGGCCTCGTCCAAGAAGTACCTGACCGGCACAAAGGACGCGTACACGAAGCTCTTCGACGGAACGGTTCCCGGCGTTGTGAGGTCCCGCAAGGAAGACTCCACCCCATCGGTGGCAGCAGCGTTCAACCTGGTCGGGCTGGGCGTTGACAAGCGCGTCATCGAGGCTATCTCGAAGTCTGACTTCGAGTCCGGCTTCCTCCTTCGTGCTGTGTGGGCAAAGGACGAGGAACGTGAGTACCGTAAGGGGGACCTCGGCGTGTACTTCGCTCAGAACCACCCGGAGCGAGCCAACCTCGAAGCGATCAAGCGCGACAGGGAAGACCTGGCGCTTCTCCTCGCCCAGTGCTACATCGCGGCAGCAGGCCGACTGTCCGTGTGCCACATGGACAGACAGACTGAAGATCGGTTCAACGAGTGGGTGGATCGTCTCTTCTACTGGCTCAAGTCGTTCGATCTCGACTTCATCGTCCCAGCGGCGTCCCGCTTGTCGATGACCGTCCTTCGCTCGTCGGCGGCGAGGGCTGTCATGGAGGGCACGGGTGGGTTGATCGGCATGACTCAGCTTCTTCCGGTGCTTGTGCAGGCTGAGCTGTGGGCTCGCGATCTCGTTCGAGTGGCCGTCGATCTTACGACGTCGGCGTGGGAGTCCGAGCTCGACGACATGTACGCTTTCATGAGCGAGTACGCCCTCAAAGAACCGAACGTACCCGACCCCGTGGTTTCCCGGCGGTTCGCCCAGTTCCGACCCAAGGACCTGGAAGACCGTCTTGTGGCTCTCCGCATGCAGGGCCGCATCCGCATCGCATCCGGGCTCGACGGCAACGTCGGGAGGGGCATCCGCCGCTGGGAGGTGCTGCCGAATGCGTGACTTCGTTTTTGCCACAGCTGGAGGCACCGATGCAGAGCTGCAGATTTTCTACAAGATGTGCAACTTCTGCAGGGACGACCTCAAAGGAACGTCGTTCGAGTATGACCCGAACTCCGAGAACGTCATCGACGTCTACGATCTCATGAAATTGAATTCGTGGCGAAGCGTCCTCGTCGGCAAGGTACGGTCAGCGACCCGGGACGTACGAGAAGAGCTCAACCCGTTCGACTGCGATTGGTCAGACATCCTGTTCTTCGACACCGAGACGCACAACGAGGGCAAACAGTGGGGCATGGCCCCGCGTGAGTTCTTCCGTCTCGGACAGTACGCGTGGGGCGACGGCGACGTCGTGCTGACGACCGACTATGACGAGATGATTGAGCAAATCAGGAAGGCTAAAGGGGTTGTGGCTCACAACGCCCACAACTTTGACCTTTCGACGCTGTTTGGCAAGGACTCGACGGAGCCTCTCCGGATGGCCAAGGATCGCAAGGTCATCGACACCCTTGTGCTGGCCAACCTGGCGTTCCCCGCCCCGGATAGGTTCCAGACTCGCAAGGGCTCGACCGTGTGCACTGATGGGTCGCCGACACAGGTGCTCAAATGGCTGAGTCTCGATAATTTGACCTTCCAGATGGGCCTGCCGGGTAAGTTCGGCAACATGAAGGAGATGGCTAAGCCGTACAACCCCAAGGGTACGAAGGCCTCTGACCTCGACCTCGGATTGATCCCGCTGGACGACGCCGACTTTCTGGCGTACGCCGAGCAGGACGTCATCGCCCTCCGCGCCGTGTTCGAGCGGCTCATCTCGATGCACGCCTTCTCCGCGTATGACTGGCGGGAGCAGCTCAAAGCTGCGATCAACGCTCAGGTCACACGAAACGGTTTCGCCGTGGACCGAGAGAAGGCACAGGCCCGTGCCGACTACCTCGCGCAGCGAGCAGCGACGCTGAGGGCTAAGTTGGAGCGTGACTATGGGTTGCCGACGACCGGAAAGCAGCCCTGGCGTTCGAACGCCGGCAAGGCTGCGATCATGGGGGCCCTCGAAGAGTTCGGCGTCACACCGCAAACGCACCCGTCGTGGAAGAAGACCAAGACCGGGTACTCCCTTGGCGGCGAGGTCTTGGAGGCCCTGTGCGAGGGGGTCAGCGAGGAGGCGGAGCAGTTCGCGTCCGACCTCCGGGAGCTCCTAGGCCAGCGGTCCCTGTCTCGCCTGACACTTGACTCTCTCAAGGAGGACGGCTGTGTGCACCCTGACATATCCGACATGCAGCGGTCGGGGCGGTCGTCCACCAGGAACCCAGGATTGACAGTCTGGACGGCCCGTGGGGCCGGTGCGGTGGAAAAGTCGTACCTGATAGCCCACCCTGGCTGCAAGCTCGTCTCGTTCGATTATTCGAACGCTGACGCCCGTATCGTTGCCGGGTACTCGCAGGACCCTGAGTATGCCAAGAAGTTCGAGCCTGGCGCTGACGGCCACGAGATGACCGGCCGTCTCGTCTGGGGCAACGATGAGTACGACGCCGCTATGCCTGACGGGTGGGAGACGAACGAAGAGATACGGCACAAGAACCCGTACCGGCAGAAGGCCAAGGCACTGTCCCACGCATGGAACTACGGCGGAGGCGCTGCGACGATCAGCAAGGCGTCAAAGCAGCCTCTCGACGTCTGCGAACACTTCGTTCAGAAGATGGCTGAGGCGTACCCCCGGGTGGTGTCATGGCGGGAGGATTGCTACAGGCAGGGAGAGCGAGGCTTCATCTACAACGACTGGGGCCGCCGCATGCCAGTGACCATCGACCGGGCCTACACCCAGGCGTCTGCGCTCATGGGTCAGTCAGGCACACGGGAGATCATCACCGACGCGCTCATCCGCATGCTCGACGAGGACGAGAGGTTCATCACGTGGGTTGCAGCCCAGGTACATGACGAGCTACTCTTTTCCATACCGGAAAAGGAACTGGATTGGGCTGTGCCGAGGATCGCAGAGCTCATGTCCACGAAGTGGAAAGGCATCGACTTCTTCGCGTCGCATGGCACGCCCGCCGACAACTGGGAAGAGGCAGGGCACTGATGTACCCTGGACCAAGGAGTTGAACACACAACGAAAGGAAGCAATGAAACCGACGATTCTATTCTCTAAGGCCGCATGCCCGAGGTGCACGATCCAGAAGAAGAGGTTCGATATTGCCAAGCACCCGTATGTCGAGGTCTCTCTCGACGGGAACAATGAGGCTCGCGACTGGGCTGTGCAGGCGGGCTATAAGCGTCTGCCCGTGGTTATACACGCCGACGATGTGAACTACGAGGGGGCGGCTAAGTTTGCTGATCTTAGCGATTGATACGCCGGCCGAGGACCCCGTGTCTTCGACTGGTTGGGTTCTAGTGGACGACAAGGACGGAGCCGCCATGCCCATCGTCGTGGACCGGGGGGCCATCGGGGGAGGCTTCAACGGATTTGTCGCCTTCCTCCAGACTCTCCAGTTCCGTGAGTGGTTCCGTAAAGTAGGACGCGTCGTCGTCGAGAAGTACGTCCCGTACGGCGGGGCTGGAGACACGAGCCCGTTGCTCGCCGAGGGAGCGCTCATGTATCGCCTGATCCAGGCTGGCGTGCCGCTGGTCCGTCAGCCCGCGAGCGGTAAGAACAAGATGATCCCCGACTCGTTCCTCAAGGCTCAGGGTTGGTACTCAACCAAGGGCCACCACCACGACGAGCGAGAGGCTGTCCGGCATGCGCTATACTACTTGACGAAGCAGCGGCACAAACCGTTGTTGAAAGCCCTAGCCGCCAACTAGGCTTCTCCTTTCTCTCAAAGAAAACCCCCGGCTGGCACCGGGGGTTTTC
>ERZ1674165.1-NODE-1-length-86834-cov-5.293470_pt1 | contig 86834 bp, 111 predicted proteins | sample MGYA00581302_ERZ1674165 | MGnify/ENA primary metagenome ERZ1674165 (study PRJEB41354, sample SAMEA4873305) | human saliva metagenome | biome: human-associated habitat [ENVO:00009003]; feature: mouth environment [ENVO:08000002]; material: saliva material... | reverse complement strand
TTGGGAGTCACTCTCCACAGACCCCGAGTCGTATTGGTTCCCGACACCCGTCATCGAATCGAAGGACGGTGAAGTACCCGAAACCTCTCTCACGAACGCGGTTTTAGCGGTTGACTGGGTGAAGGAAGACACTCCCCGGGGTGGTATGGACTCCTCCTTCTTCTCGTCACTCGTGTGGACTCCCATTTGGGCCGATTACGTACTCCACAAGGGATGGTACTTCTTCCCTCAACCGAGACTCATGACTTTCCTCAAGCTTGAGATCACTAACCTCACTGAGGAGCCTTACCCTATTTGGGAGCCAGGCATCGAAACCTCCTACGCCACTTTCCCTATCGACGTCAAGAAGACCGCACGAGAAATCGCTACCGCTTACAAGACCACAAACACTACAATCATTGACACAACCACTACAACCAATACGAAGACCTACACCGATGGGTCACTCTCAAATGACACTACGACGATTGAGAAGAGTCAATCTTCGAGTTCTACGTCTTCCCGTGGACGCACTCGGAAGAGAAGCAATTATGACCTCGAAATCGAGGTTGGTAAGAGGACGATTTCGAATACACCGGTCTACTTCGATAAGAAGTATCCGATCTCTTGGACTACTGAGAAGGCGTCTTCGGTAGTCTACCGTGGAAGTCATGCGCAGAAGTCGACCTCCCACCGCACTTCCGAGAGTGAGAGAACCTACACTACGGGTGGAGTGAAATGGGTCGCTCAAGCGCGATACTACACCGTGGTACGAGGCGACTACCTCATCAAGATTGCTTCCCGTTACGGGGTCAATTGGCAAGACATCTACCGAGCGAACCAGAGCCTCATCGACAGTGACTACCGCGTCAATCTTCTCCCGAGACGTTACCCCGGTTGGTGGATCTTCCCCGGCCAGCAACTCCGCATCCCCGGTGAGGATCTCGTCCAGGTAGACACGACCGAGACTCACGTCGAGAGAAAGAAGTCGAATATCGGCGTCTCGACTGTGACGACCTACAACACTGACGTCACCAAAGAGACCACTACGCTGACCACTCGAGAGAGATTCACCACCACCTCCGTACACCGTTACGACATCAAGACGGTGAAGAGGGATGTTGAGTTAGGCTACTTTGCTGGAATCAAGGAGCTCAAAGTCTTTAGAGCAGATTGGCTTTCGAACGCCGACCTTGACGTCTACCGCGTAGAGGACTACTCGACTGGAGAGTTCACGCTTACTAACTGCCAGAAGGGTGAAGGAGTCGTAACAGCTACTCGAGCCAACGCGACTATCATCTCCGAGATCTTCCCGTCGATTTCGAGGTACACTCAAGTAGGCCTCCAGGTCATTGACCGACCCGATAGAAGATACTCTCTACTCAATGAGGGTAGTCTCACGATGAACTTCGGGCGTCTTTCAGTTAAGAGGGAGGGATCACTCCCCTTAAGTGCTCCTTCGTCCGGGGGAGGCTACTACCGTGTCAAAGTGAAAGTCTACTCACTCAGTCCTGGAACCGAGTACAAACTCTTCTACGGAACTTCGAAGGTATCTTTCACCAGTGTCTCCTCAAACGCCTGGGAAGAGTTCGAAACCACCTACCTCGAGAAGAAAGCCAACACCTCCTTTAGACTCGCCACGACTTCGGATCTTCCCTTCTACGTGTCGTCCGTTGAGGTCTTTGAGAGGACAATCAAGTATGAACTCTCGAATGATAGCGGCAAGACTTTCCTGGATGCTACAAACGCTATCCTCGACCCGAACTCTCGACTTGTCTTCCCTCAACTCGGTAACAAGATGAAGCTCAAAGTCACCATGATGAGCAATACGGACTATGTGTACTCGTGCGAAATTACTCCGCACTACGAAGTTGAACGGTAGTCAAGTTGACCTTTTATAGGTTTTCCTATAAAATATAGGTATGAATACAACGAAAGTCTTCACGAGCATGGAGGAGCTCCAAAATCTCCTCCACGACTCGGACTCAAAGAAGACCGCTGTGATCCTACCTGGAAAGGGTGACTTCCCGAAACAGCAAAAGGTCTTCATCGAGAAGTTTTCACTCATTAGCCAAAAGAAGCTTCCTCTAGAAGTCATCCCAGTGCAGGGTAGTCTCCACGTCTTCTTCAAGAACCCCTTCGATAACCCCGAAGACGTCAGTGAAGAACTCAACAAAGTAGGCTTAGACGTACTCTTGTCCCAGGAGAGCATCAACCTCTACCGTGAACTCCAGGCCTACACCAAGCCTCTCGACATCCCTGGACTCGCTCTCAAGAGAGGCCAAGAGGAGAGCTCACTCTTCCCCTACCAAACCCTGGCACTCAACCTGGCTTTAGAGAGAAAGAGGACGGGCGACCCGTTCTACTTCTTCAACATGGGAACGGGAACAGGCAAGTCGGTGGTTGCCGCGGCCGGATCGCAGTACCTCATCAACCAAGGCGAAGTCGACTTAGTCCTCTTCTTCACTCTTCGAACCGTGAAGCCTGAGATTAGGAGACTCTACGAGACTTCTACAACTCTCTCACCCTGCATCCCGGATCGAGACAAGGCGACGAGAAAGCGCTTCTACGATCTCAACGAGCATTTCAACGTCTACATTCTCAACTATGAGAAGGCTCGTAGGTCGGTCGACTTTGAGCTCCTCAAGAACCTCATCGAAGGGAGGCGAGTTCTCTTCGTACTAGATGAGGTCCAGAAGGTGGTGAACGGGAACCAGGCACGTGAGGGTCTCCAATCGCTTTTCAAGGCTTGTACGCCCGTAATTTGGCCTATGACGGCGTCCGTGGTAGGCAACTCCGCCGAACGCTACTTCAAAGTCTTCCAGTGGTCGAAGAAGAATCCATTCGGAACCTTGAAGGACTTCCGCAAGGACTATCTCGACCACGTTGAGAAGAGGACATACAAGGTTCGACTCCGTACAGGTCGAATCATCGAGCAGGAGAATCGAAAGTACATCTATAGCCTAGACAAAGTGCGTTTGGCCCCGAGAAGGGTACTTCCCTACTCTCTCGCCATCCGCAAGTCCGATCCAGGCGTCCGCGAGTACTTCAAAGAGATGTCATTCCAAGCGATTCCACTCCAACTCTCGAAGGAAGATCGTGAACTCTACGACTACCTCGAAGACCTGTGGCTCGAAGACGATCGCCGTTATGATGGCAAGTCGGTTCGTACACTCGAATTCTTCCGCCTTCTCCGCTACTCTTGCCTAACGGGTGAGTCACTCTTGAAGACGACTTCGGAACTCGCTCTTGAACTTCCTCCGAAACTCCTCAAGAAGCTTTCGGCGTCCACTTCGACAAAGCTTGAGCGAGTCTTAGATGACGTGGAATCGATTGTTGAGGGTGGAGATAAAGTCATCGTCTTCACACACTGGACGAACTTGAGTCTCAAGATCATCTCGCGTGAAATGAAGTCTCGTGGGATCAACCATGCACTTCACTACGGTGGCCAGACGACTCTCCAAAACGAGGAAGCCAAAAAGAGGTTCAAGACAACCCCTGAGTGTAATGTTCTTCTATCCTCTGACGCAGGATCGCATGGAATGAACATGCCGGAAGCACGAGTCGTCATCAACTTCGATTGCCCCTACGACTACGATACACTCATGCAGAGGAATGATCGAATCGACAGGGCCGACACGTTCCTGGATGGACTCGAATCGCGTCTCTACTACTACGAAGACACGGTTGAAGAGTACATTTGGGGAGTCAACAACGAAAGACGCCTTCTTTCCTCCTCGCTTCAAGGCACTCAAGAGTCATTCTCTCGTTCGTCTTCTATGACGGAGGAAGCGTTCGGACTCGACTTCCTCAAGGAGCTCAAGAAGAAGAAACTCTTCAAGAAGTCGAAGGAAGACAAAGCCTGATCGTACTTTTTAGCCGTCCACCCTTTGCATCAACGGCGATGTGGAGGGTGGATTTCTTTGTCCTCTACACCAAAACCCACTCTCCACTCGACAAAACCCACTTCTCCACTCACCCTCTCTCGAGACCTCTTCACTTCTCTACGGTTATTGTAAAGAATGTGTGGCATTAGTAATCAAAGATTACGGTACTCATACCCTATCGGGTATTCGTAAGCGAAGACTCAAAGAGTCTTCTTCTCAGACTACGTCTTCGAAGAAATACTCTTTCTCATCTTCTGGTAAAGTCACTACGCTCCCGCCCTCGCAAGGCTCGGGCGATCGCTCTGACCAAACCGAGACACACTCTTCGAGAGTGTCTTTGCTGCGAAGCTATAACAATGTTCTTTCTTAATGTCATACAACCTTTGGCATTTTCTCTTGAGTTTCCGGGAGTTTCTAGGCAATTTGGAGCAATTTTCGTTTTGCAGTTGTTTTCTTCGAAGAGAACCTATATACTATGTGTATAGGAAGAAGGAAGCTTCCTCTTGCTACCAAGCAAGGTTAGCTTCTTACTTCTGTCCCTTCCGGGGGTGGTCTTCTTTTCCTTGTAGGGAAGGCCACCATTCCTGATCCGGAGGGGACGGATGTAGGGAGCTAACGTCAACAGACTAAGTGTTAGTCTTCTACTCCCGTCCTTCCGGGGTAGTCCTCTTTCTCTACCGGGAGTGCTACCGCCCTTCCGGAAAGGCGGAAGTAGAAGCCTAACACTCTCCCGAAGGGTTAGAGAGAAGGCTTTAACCCAGTTTCTAACAGAAACGAACAACAAACTTCTATCTCCTCTCTTCTAGCCGGAGTCTCTTTTTCCGCCTAGTGGGAGACAACCGGACCTTCCTAGAAGAGAGGAGATAGACTCTACACTAGGACGGCTTACATGGCTACACAACTTTTAGATACCTTCCTCAACAAAGTCGTCGAGGACGTGTACATGCCTTACATTCTTCTAGGCAAGAGTCTCACGAGCTGGAAGAACAAAGGCAACACGGTTGAGGCCTACTTCAAGAAGAAGCTTTCCGAGTTCACCGAGAAGGACAACGTCGAACTCAATGAGATCCTCGTAGCGGTCGAGTTCTACCGCGTCTTCTTCACAGAGAACGTAGCGAAGTACGGTCTAGAAGGCGCTATTCAACTCTTCAAGACTCGTCTCAAGCGCCATTTGGTCTACAAAGGAAACCTTCGAACCGTCTACGTTGGTAGGAAGCTTGAGGAGGTCACTCGCATCCCTACGCCTCACGTGAAGATCCAGGATGTCCGTGCTTGGGTGAACGACCTCTGGTTCGAAGGCGTGAAGATCAACCCCGAGGTCTTCCAGGAGAGAGCACTCACCCTCAACACTACTCCCCTCTTCCTCCCCAAGGGATGGATGGAGGACGTTGTCTCCAATTGCTACAATGGAGATCCTAGGAAGAGGGGGGTTCAATCCTTCCTTGGTCTTCAAGTCTGGATCGAGCTTTCTAAGAGCGTCACGGAACTTGGCTTCTTCTCGCTTGAGAGACTCGTCGAGAAGCTCGACAAGACTAAGAGCACGGTTTGGTCTACCCACAACTACGTGAAGTCCCTTGATCTCATCATGCTTGACCCCTTCTACCGTAGGGTTATCCAGTGGGGCAACAAGGAAAGGACTTGGGGTCGCATTGATTTGAGCCTCGTAGAGAGAGAACTCTACCCGTCTTGCCTCTTCGAGTTCGACCACATCAACGGACGTTGCCCGTCCGGAGCCTTGCAAGCCGTTTCACTCTACCCCTTCTTCAAGAAACTCATTACGAAGAAGGGTCACGGTTGGGTTCTCGGAAGCTACTCCGTCCGCCAGGAGTGTTTCTGGAAAGGGAGGATGAAGGGCGAGTCGTATCGTCCCGAGTGGCTTGAGCCGGTTCGATCTGGTTGTGAGTGGCTCGAGAAGAACCACATTCTTCACCTCTATTTAGGGACTCTTGAGTGGAGAAGTGGCCTCCCCGATGGAGCTTTCCACCACTCCTCTCATGCCTCTCATTCACAGTGGTTCGTCTTCACCTTCGCTCCGACCACGACTCCTGCCGCAGAGCTCTATGCCGCCTTCTCGAGGCAAAACGATACGATGTTTGAGCACTATCGAGTTCTCTGCAACACCGGTGAGGCTCCTGAGGAGGTTGAGGACTTCTCGCCTCGAGTTACTGGCAAGGAGTACCACCGCGCTGGAAGGAGAATGTTTGTATCTTCTGGACCTCTCACTCGTAGACCCCTCCACCCCAGTAGTATTAAGGAGAGACTTCGCTCTATCGGGTTGGATTACCGAACTTCGACGAAGAAAGAGTCACGGTGTCCAAAGCGTTGGTTTGACTATTTCGACGGGTTATCGGCTCAAGTACCGGGAGGACTTTCTCCAGAACCTCGCAGTATCTTTAGAGATAGTCGATCCTTCTCCCTCCGAAGCGATCTTCTTCCGACTTCTTGGACTTGTTCAGTTTCGGGCGGACCTCATCTCACCTGCACGAATGAGCGAGTCACAAACGATCGTCTCGGGGAACCTAACGTCTCCGATCGAAGAGTTCTGGACCGAGACCATGTCTCCTCGGAGAATCGACATGTACCGAGAGAGAACTTCCCTCGTTTTGGAGAGTTTGGCCAACCGCTATACCAGGTACGGGATAGTGAAGCCCCTGACGTAGAACGCTACCAGTACGATGCTCACGGTCTTCTCCTCCGTGACTCCTACTACATCAAAGAGAAGTCGATCTCTCGTGACGTTGTTGACCGCCTCGAGTTCAACGGCTTGACTTCTTCCTCGTCCGAGTTCGAGCCTAGCGAAGAGTGTAGCACGTTTGACATCGCTGTCAAGCAACAGGTTAGCATTACTTCCGGGTATGGCTTCCTTCACTCTCGTACCGGTGGGGCTTACGGCTCCTACGATAGCCAGGCACTCGGCTTAGGAGAGAGACAAAACCTTATCGCTGTCTCCTACTCTAAAGACCACGACAAGGAACAGCAAAACCTCTACAGGACCCGTGCCTCCCGCTACAACCTCCCGGCCACAATCGACTTCAAACTTCCCGTCGACCCGCTTGGTCCCGACAAGGAACTCGAGAGAGTCAGCGAAGGGGCACAACTCTTCCGTGACGAAGTTGACCCGAGAAAGACGTTCGTAGTGTACAATGATGAGAACGAGAGACATTGCCGAGAACTCATCGTCCAGGGACGCAAGTACGTTTCCGAGATTGATGCGGATAGGTACGAAGAGCCCGACGATGACTTCCGCGATTGGGCCGGCTTCACAGTGACAGGACCCGGTGGACGTGTTCTCGAGGAGGGCCACTTCAAGAAGATCATGACTCACGATGGTGAGGCTTTCGTCGAAGTCGGCGAAAAGAAGTACGTGCGTCCTACAAACTACGGCATCTACGAGGAGTTCTAATGATTTCGAAGGAGTTTCTAGAGGAACACAGCGCTTCTTCAGGCAAAGAACTCGATGCCTTCTATAGTTTTCTTCTCGAGAGGGGAGACGTTTTCGAAGTCGAACTCTTCTCTCGTCTCTTCACTAAGGTCTCACAGTGGAATCCTGGTGAAGACGCCGACAATGTCTTCTTAGAGAGTTACGAAGAGGCCTTCGAGGAGTTCCGCGTTCGTGGTTCTATCCCAACCGACTATGGTGTCACCTTCCAGGTACTTCACATGGTTGTCACCAACGCTAAGAAAGGGGTTGAGTTCTTCAAAGCGCTTTCGTTCTTCTATCGTGCCATGATCTCCCAATGCGAGTTTGAGATCATTGCTTTCCAAGCGGAAAATGGTGAAGCTTCCAGTTGACCTTTTATAGGTTTTCCTATAAAATATAGGTATAAGGAAGACAACCTCACTTCCAAGGAGAGACATCATGAACGAGTTCCCCGAATTCGAAGTCCTCATCGACATGAAGCTCTATGAGCCTCACTACTTCCAGATCACGCCACTCGGCTACAAGGTCGACTTCAACGACGAAGCCTGGACCGAGTCCGAGTTCTCCAAGTACTTCAAGGGATGCGTGACGATGCTTCGAAAAGGCTCCACGTCCGGCTATGTCTTCACCCCGAAGAAGTTCACAGGTGCTCCCAAGGACGGCATTCAGGGAGGCATCCAACTCGCTGTCCAAGCGAAACTCCCTCCATTCCGCAAGGGTGAGCCGATCTCGAAACTCGCGAAGTGGGTTCTCAGTGAAATTAGCCCCTACTACTCTCTCACTAAAGAGTACGAGAAGGGCGAATCCACTCGAGACGCCTACTACCTCTACCAGTTCCTCTCTCCGATCATCTCGACCGGGAGAGTTGTCCTGGAATCCGGCTTTAGGAACGCACGATTCTCCCTCGAGAAGTATCTTCTCGTAGGCAAGTTTAGTTCCTACGACGAACTCGTCGGTTCTCTTCATCGAGTTCCGTAAGGAGTTCAAGACTCTCTAGCTCAGTTGGTAGAGCGCTTGGTTTACACCCAAGAGGTCATCGGTTCAAGCCCGGTGAGAGTCACTCTCTTGCCCAGTTTTTGTCTTTCCTTCCTGGGTGAGAGTTAGCCTCCGTAGCTCAACGGATAGAGCGAGGGACTTCTAATCCCGAGGTTGCAGGTTCGAGTCCTGTCGGAGGCACTGGAGAGGCTAGTATGAGTGAAAAATGGGTTGCGACTAACCTCTCCCCTTTCCGGATAGTGTAATGGCAGCACAAGGGTTTTTGGTGCCCCTGGTCTAGGTTCGAATCCTAGTCCGGAAGCGACATGACAACAACCAAAGGAGAGACTTATGATCAACCCGCTCGAGGAAGTCTACATCATCTTCGAAAAGTCCTCTGGAGACCTTAAGACCGGCGGCGGTTCGTCGACTAAGCCTTCCGTCCATGCCTACCCCACGGAAACAGATGCGTGGCGTGGAGCGCGACGGATTGGCTACCGCGATCCAGACGATTGGGGTATTGCCAAGTACAAACTCGTTGAGACGAAGGAAGCTTGACGGAGACTAACAAATCTGTGTCTTACCGATGCGAGAAGTGCCAAATCGCATCGGTGAGAACTTGCCCCTATAACTCAATTGGCAGAGTAGCGGACTTTTAATCCGCGAGTTCCGGGTTCAAGTCCCGGTGGGGGTACTCTTCCCCAGGTGCTCGGTGCTCAGTGCCTGGGGAAGTTGCGCTCTTGGCGGAATTGGCAGACGCAGTGGACTTAAAATCCACCGCCTATGGCGTACGGGTTCGAGTCCCGTAGGGCGCACTTTCCAGTTGATTATTTATAAGAAAACCTATAAAATATAGGTATGAAAGACATCTACCAAGTCGTCGGAGTACCGGGAATGGCCACGGACTCCATCCCTGGAGAAGGGTGGATTCTTACTCCCTGGTACTACGGAGTAGGCGTCCTCGTTGAGAAGTCCGAAGGTGTCGTCACTCTCAAGACGGGCAACGGAGTCGATCTCGCCGATTGGGTACCCGAGTTGACCAATGAACTCAATGAAGAACTCTCCGATGGAACCACTTTCTTCGGACAACTTGGGTGTCTAAACGAGGATCTCACCGTCTCAGGCATTAGTGTCCCCTCGGTTTCCACCGTGAGAACCTTCCAAGTCTTCGCTTGTCTCCCCGAAGCTTCCCTTCTTTTGCAGAGAAAGTTTGGGACTCCTACCCTTATTCTCCAAGATGTCTACGAGTACAACGGGATCCAAGTCTCCGAACTCGGCTTCCACGCGAGGAGAAGCTTCCTCGAGGAGTGTCGTACTCAAAGCACAAAGCTTTCACCCTTCTACACCGACGTAGCACACTTCGAAGACGTGGCTAGTCTTCTTCTCGAGGAAGGCATCCCGAGCCTAACCTTCAAGCACATCTCCTCCGGGCTTAGTAGAGACTCTCTCTCCTACGCCGAGAGGAGTCACTTCTACGTCTTCGTAGATGGCTTCTCCAAGAAATCCGAAGAGAGGCAATTGAAGAACAAGCCTCTACTCAACTACATTACATTGTCCGTGTTCTCCGGGAAGAAACGTGTCCAGGTAGGGAAACTCTACCCCTCTAGAGAAGACCAGGCCTACTGGAACGCGATTCGCTCTAATTGGTCCTCTCTAGACCGCAAATACCCGCGAGTTCTAAGCGTCGTAGGCCGGACGAGTCTGGTTCCTTTCGGTCCTTCACTCAAGTTGAAGAGTGTTAGACTCGTAGAACCACGCTATGACCTGGACGCACATAAAGTTTGTACAAGTTCACAGTTCACCAACTAGGAGAAGAACATGAGAAAGTTCACTGTTACCAAGGAAGTTGAGTGGGATATGGGCCACCGCGTCCCTAACCACAAGTCGAAGTGCCGTAATCCTCACGGCCATCGCTATCGTCTTCTCGTTGAGGTCGAAGGCCCTCTCGTTGACGGTCCCAACAACTCCTCCGAGGGGATGGTCATCGATTTCGGCGACCTCAAGGAGGTTATGAAGACCCAGATTCACGACTTCTTCGACCACGGTACCCTCGTCTACGTAGGCGACAAGGAGGTCCTTGACATCTACAAGATCGACTCCGTTTCGGCTTTGGATAGAATCGAGGGTGTCGATCCCGGGAATTGGGTTGTCAAGCTCGACAACACTCTTCACAATTGGAATCTTTCCGTCTCCTCCTTCGTTCCTACCGCGGAGAACCTCGCCGCCTTCATCTTTGGACGCATGAGTAACCTTCTCAACAAGGGTGAGGTTCGTGTGAAGAGAGTTCACCTCTACGAGACTCCGACCTCAATGGCAACTTACGGGGACTAAGATGGCAGAGATCACGCAAGTTCGAGTGGACGTCTCACTCAATGCTACTATCTCTGTGAATGGGGAGGCGTGGGTCAAGCCGGGTTGTTCGGCTGGTGCCTCCTGGAATGGCATTCCTGAGGATGGTGAACTCCGTCTCGTAGTCGATCATCTCTCCAAGACCCTCATTGAGCCCACCGTCGAAGAGTTGACTTCTATGTTGACGCAACAACTTCGTCCCCTTTCAAGTTGACCTTTTATAGGGTTTCCTATAAAATATAGGTATAGGAGAAGCCTATAAGCCATTCAGGAGGCAATCATGTCAAACAAAGAACTCGCTACGATCCTCACCACGATCGTTTCTTCGAAGCCTGAGAAGGCTAAGAAGGAGACGAAGAAGGCCGCCATCGAGTCTTTCAAGAAGACGACTACGGAACTACTCCAGTCCGGGGCTCTTGAAAGTCTCTCCGCGGCTCTCCTCGACTACGAAGAGAACCTTCTCGAGAATCTCACCCTCGATGAGCCTCGTAAGCTCACCCAGGAGGAAGTTGACCTTCTCGCCGCCGAATACCACCGCTCCGAGAAGATCCTCAACGCCCTCCAGGCCAGGAAGGAACTCCTCCGTCAATACGTCTTCTCGAGCCTTGACGAAGAGTTCGAGTCGGTAGGCGTCGAGAGTGATACTCCGGTGTCCCAGATGCCTGGACGTCTTGTCTCCAGCGATGGAGTCAAGTTCTGTCGAGAGGGTGGAGCTCGGAAGAAGGCAACCATCGACTCGGAGGGTCTCAAGAAGGCTTTCAAGGACAACCTGGATCTTCTCTTCGACAAGGTTGAGATTCCCGCCTCCGTCTCCTACACGTTGTCTTCCGAAAAACTTGACCAGTCAATCGAGTCGGGCTCCATTAGCATTGAGGAGCTTCGACCCTTTGTCAAGCCCGGAGATTGGTCGTCTCCTCGTTTTGTTATCAGGGAGTGATAGAATGAAGACTCAAGAAGTTGCTAGACTTTTCGGTAAGTCTAGCTCCTGGGTTCGAGCCGCCGAAAACCTCGGCTATTTCAAGGATAGCGAGGGTGTAGCGCCCGACATCCCACGCACCGACAAGAATATTCGAGACTTCTCCGAGGAGCTCGTTCTCAAGTTGTCGGAGAATCTATACAACAGCGGACGTCTTAGTGAGGAGCGTTATCTTCTCATCAAGTCGACGCTTGAGAACCTCAAGGAGCTTTCCTAATGTTCGCTATTAGCGTCTCGGGAGTCCATGGCTCCGGGAAGACTACCTTCATCAAGGAGCTCTCCCGGAAGCTTGAGCGACTCTATCCGAAGAGGAAGCCGGAGATTCTCCCGTCCTTCACTCGTGAAGTCATGAAGGAGCAAGGGTGGGAGAATGGCGAGAAGGGTGAGGCTCTTCTACCCGCCGCTTGCTCCACCAAGAGGAACGAGAAAATCCACGAGTACGGTTCGTTCCGTGACCCTCTCTTCCTCATCTCGGATCGTTGTGCGATTGACGAGAGAGTCTATGCCGAGCTAACCGAGGGTGGTGAAGCCTCCTTCCCGGTTATCGACGAGTGCGAAGCGGAGGAGAGTGAATTCTTTACCTTCCGAGTCCTGAAAAAGATGCCTTCCTTCCTCGAACTCGAAGACGACGGCGTACGTCCCCAGGACAAGGAGTTCCATCGCAAGGTCGAGGAGAAGTTCGACGAAGCCTTCAAGGAGAGATTCCTTCTCGATAGCGGTGAGTACTCTCCCTACGTCTTCATCACTGATCCGGACAAGGAAGTGCATGAACTCGTAGAGGAGTTCGTACAGCGCATTCACGATCTCGAAGGCGATGAAATCTACTTCCACACCTCGTACGACAACTACTTCTAACTAGGACAACACAACATGAATTCTACTCTCTTCTCCTACACGGCGGAGGCACTCAAGAAGATCGAGAAGTCTTCCGGGGTTTGCATCTCTTGCCGCAAGACTGATGACGAGCTCCTGGAGAGTGGCAAGAAGGTGAATAGCCTCGTCCACAACTCGGGTGTCTACATGGCTCCTCACGTCTACACCGACAAGGAAGTCTTCTTTCTCTGTGAGGATTGTGCTCCTTCCTCTGGTGAAGACAAGAGACTCGAAGAGGCTACTAAGGGTATGACGGAGACTCTCAAGGGTCTTCAATGCAATCTCAGTGATGAGAACTTCGCTGGGACTCCTGGTCGAGTTTCTCGTTTCCTTCTCGGCCACTTCCGTCCTCTCGACAAGGTGGCTGATGAACTCTACCGCTACAAGTTGAGTTCCTTCCCGTCCGATTACCGCGGGATCGTTTCCCAGTCCGGGATCAAGGCTTCGGGTCTTTGCCCTCACCACTTCCTCCCAGTGATCTATGATGTGGATGTCGCCTATGTCCCCGGTGGTAGGGCGGTTGGTCTCTCGAAGTTGGCTCGACTCGTGAAGACGATCGGTAACCTTCCTCTCCTCCAGGAGGATTTCACGAACGAGGTCGCGGCACAGATTCGCCAGATGGTAGGCGCAAGTGACATTGCTGTCATCGTGAGAGGCACTCACACTTGCATGAGTACTCGTGGTGTTAGCTCCTCCGCTCCCACCGTCACTTCCTGCATGGAGGGCGACTTCTTCTTCGACATCAACTCTCGCAATGAGGTTCTCGAACTCTTCAAGAGAGGTCGCATCTAATGATCAACACCTGGGGAGCCGAACTCGAATGGACCGACTGGGATACTCGCATTGAACTTCCAGGCTACTTGGGAGTACTCGACGACAAAGAAACCGACGTCTGCAACCTGGATGGTACCGCTTATGGCCACACCCACATGGGCGGTGAGATTTGCATGGTTCCGACCTTGACCGCTTCCCAGTTGGTGGAGAACTTCACTACTCTCAAGTCGGTTTGCAACCCTGGAGTCAACTACCGCTCCTTCACTCACATTCACATCGGTGGAGTGACTCTAGAGGAAGCGAAGAAGATTCTCACCTACTCCGTTGAGATCAAGGACTTCGTCAAGTACCAACTCTCGCCTACCCCTAACCCCGGTGGGCTTGATGAGGAGTCGGTTAAGAACTGGAGGTCCTACCGCGGGAAGGTCAACTCTTGGATGTATCGAGTTGTCCCCGCTGTTTGCGTGGAGGAAGCCCTCAAGGCGGAGACGATTGACGAACTCGTAGAAGCCCACTATCCGAGACACAGGAACGGGAAGGGTCGCACCTACTCGGTTACGCCTAGGACAGGGGTAAATCTCCGTAGTCTTCGGAAGCATGGCACGGTTGAGTTCCGTTTCTTCTGGGGTACGGTTGACGTGGAAGAGTTCAAGGAGTGTCTCCGCTTTGTTCAAGCCTTCTTCGATCATGCCTGTGGTGATCGAGCTCCTATCGAGGAGTGGTGCGTAGACTTCAACCTTCCTAAGGCAATTCCGTTCAATCCCGAACATGAAAAGACGTTCCTAAAAACCTGTTCCAGTTGAAGTCTTTTATAGGAAAACTTATAATATTAGTAAGGAGTTGATATGAAAGCAGCAGTTAACCCACCTTTCGCAGCGCAACATTGGGACCTTGGTTCCATGTCCTACGCTCTTGCACACCTCGTAGAGCAATCCCCGGAGTACAAGAAGCGCACTCTTAGGCTCACCCAAAGCCTCCACGAGAACCGAACCGCTCCTCTAATCCTCGATAACGGGGCAGACGAACTCGGAGAGGGGTTCTACGGAGCCCGCTTCTTCGACATGATTTCTGAGATTCAACCCTACGAGGTCATTGCTCCGGATGTACTCGGGAACCTCGAGAAGACCCGAGAGCGCACCTTCTCCTTCCTGGACGACTCCAACAACCAGATCCCTTATGGGACTGGAATCATGGCGGTTCTCCAGGGAGATGACCGAGACAAGGTTCTCGAACTTCTCCGGGAGTACGAAGAAGATGACCGAATCACGACGATTGGCATTCCGTACGATCTCCTGTTCGAAACCCCGACGGACATCGAACTCCCGTCCTTCTCTACAAGTCACAAGTCCTGGGAACACTCCCGTCGACGTGCCGCCTTCCTCTTTAGTGAAGACTTCCAGGCGACCTGCAAGAAGGAGATTCACCTCCTGGGGATGAACACTCTCTGGGAGTTCTCCCTCTACAAGAAGTTCGAGGAGAAGGTTCCGGCAAACCTTCGTAGTAACGATACCACCGCCCCGTTTGCCGCCGGACTCAATCTCAGCGCCTGGAAGTCGGTTGAAGACTCGGGTGACAAGAACTGGCCTGCACTCAAGTTCGAGTGGAAGCCTCTCGCCGATCAAGCCGTGAAGTCCCTCCACAACCTCGTTCTCTACTTCGATGCTGTTGGAGACGTTGAAGCACTCAAGAGGGCTCAGGCCCTGGAAGATTCCGGATGGACCTATGGCCGCCAGTAAAGATCCTCTTCTCCTGATTCTCGACGGGAACAATCTTCTCATTCGAGCCTTCTTCGCTCACCGCTGGAAGACCGAGGACGGATATGAGTACCTGAAGAACGCCGATGGAGAGTTGACCGGAGGCGTCTACGGAGCACTCTCTTCACTCTTCAAGTACTACCGGATTTTCCAGCCGACCCATATTCTCTGGACGTTTGACTGGGGTAAGAGCGAGTATCGCTCCTCTCTCGACCAGGACTACAAGGGTAACCGGGTTCACTCGGAGAAGGACGGGGTTCTCACCCAGTTCGGTCCCTTAGAGAAGGCTCTTAGTCTCCTGGGGGTACGACACTACCGCGAGAAGAACGTCGAAGCCGACGATATTATGGCGGCGGCGGCACTCAACGCGGAGGCACTCGGTGTTCCTTCGGTGGTTATCTCCACGGATCACGATCTTCGCCAGCTCATCAGTGACAAAATCACTGTCGTGAAGCCTTCCATGGGTAAGGCTCCTGAGACGATCTTCAACAAGAAGAAGTCCGATGCGTTCCCTCTCACTCCTCGTCGTATGCCTGAGATTTGGGCTTTGACCGGTGATTCTTCCGACAACATTGCAGGAATCAAGGGTATTGGCCCCGCCAAAGCCAGGAAGCTTATCGAAGAGTACGGTGATCTCGACGCTCTTCTCGAAGAGTACGACAAGTTCACCGAAGAGGAAGTCGAGCGAGTCCGCACTAATTACCGGCTCATCAAGTTGAGTGGAGAACTCGCAACCTACTCCAACTTCCCCCTTAGTAGCTGTGAGTTTCTCCCCGGTGAAATCGACATCGACGCCCTCAATGACTTCTTCGACAAGTACGGGTTCAAGAAGTTCAAGACACAACTTAAGGAAGGAGAACTACTATGACCCTCAACATTAACGAAGTCTTCGGGCCTACGATTCAGGGTGAGGGGCGATTCACAGGTCGTCGAGCTTTCTTCGTGAGAACCTCCCGTTGCCCTCTCGCATGCTCCTTCTGTGACACTCCCTACACCTGGGCTTTCACCGAGAACAAGGCTAAGAAGCATCGTGAAGGGATCATGTACAACCAGGTTCTCGAAGAGCATCAAATGTCTTCCGAGGAGGTTGTCGAGAAGCTTGATAGTCTCGGACTTAGGCTAGGTGACCTCGTCGTTCTCACGGGTGGGGAGCCTCTCCTCCAGGCGTCCGAGATCCAGGGGCTCGTCAACCTTCTTCTCTCTAAGGGATGCTTAGTCCAGTTCGAAACGGCCGGAGTTCTCAAGCCTCCTCACTTCGACGATGACTTGCGTGTCTTCTTCTCTGTTTCTCCGAAACTCGAGAATTCCGGAAACCCTCTTCGAGTTCGGTTTAGGCCTGAGGTCCTCAAGGAGCTCAACTCTCGTAGTGCGGACTTCAAGTTCGTTTGTGCCTCTCTCGAAGACCTCGACGAAGTCCACGAGTTTTGCCACACCATCGGCATTAGTCCTAGAAGCGTATGGATTATGCCTGAGGGCGTAACACATGAGGCTTGCCAGGAACACGCCAAACTCATCATCGACAAGGCACTCGAACTTGGATACAACTTCTCGATGAGAGTTCACGTAGCGATTTGGGGAACGGAGCGAGGACGATGAGTGACAAGTTCAAATGGTTGAAGGAACTCTCCTTCAAGTCTCTCAACCTGTCTCACACAAGTGACACCATTCTCGAGATGGCCAAGATCCAGGCCGAACTAAACCCTTACTACAAGAAGTTCCTTGAGTTCAAGGGGGAAGATGCCTCCCAGTGGGAGTCCGTCGATGACATCGTCCCGATTCCCATCGAGATCTACAAGGAGTCGAAGTTCCTCGTCAAGTCCGGATGGTTTGAGCCGGTGAAGGTTTGGGAGTCCTCGGGTACCTCAGGCAACTCCTCCCGAACCCCGCTTGAAGACACCATGGTCTACGATAGGACTATCTCCAAGCAATTCTATAAGGTCTACGGACACATTCCTCATCTAAGCGCTGTTGCCTTCATCCCTACTCCCACCGAGTGGACTCACTCGTCTCTGGCCTACATGTTCGACGTAGGGATTCGTGAGAAGCTTGAGCCAGAGAGCATTCTTCGACTCGTTAAGGCCCCTCAGGTGACGGTCGAGGTGGCTAGTAACCTGGCCAACCTCGTTATCGAGATGACTCGCCGGTCCCTTAACGGTGACAGGCTTTTCCTCTACGGGATCTCCTACCTCTTCATCATCGTCATGGAAGAGATCCGCAAACTTGGCTTCAAGCCTTTCCTCGGAGAGAGCCCAATCGTCACCGACACTGGAGGCTACAAGGGTATCACCAGGAACTACACTCGTGAAGAGTTCGTCAAGCTTTTCGACGAGACTTTCTCCTACAAGGGTGAAGTCGAGTTCGTAACCGAGTACGGAATGTCTGAACTCAACTCTCCTTTCTGGGGAACAGGCACTGACTCGGTCTTCCGTATTCCGGATTGGGTCCAGGTTAGAATCGACGAAGAGACGAACCAGTTGACCATTTTCGATCCTGGTCTCTACTCCACTTGCGTCGCTCTTAAGACTCAAGACCGAGCTGAACTAGTAGACAAGAATCACATTCGTCTACTTGGAAGACTTCCGGGAGCTAGTATGAAGGGTTGTTCTATTTCGGCCGAAAGGGCAAGGCGATGAGTTACCTACGCAAGGATGCACTTCAAGAGAAGGCCGTGAAGTATCTCGAGGCCGTTGATCTTCTCCCTAAGAGGGTGAGAGACAAGGTTAACGACTATCTTGGAGGCGATGCTCCGGACTACGTCTTCGACTTCGTAGAGAAGATGAGACTTGAACTCGTCTCCACGAAGGTCGGAGTGGTCTTAGCCTCCACCGGATCGACGACGCCTTATGAGTCACTCTTCTTCCCCTTCCTCTTCTCGGATGAACTCCGTGTCTCAGTGAGTCGAGACTATGAAGACAAAGAGTCTCTTGGCAAGTTCCTCAAGAAGCTCGGCATTCAAGAGTACAATCGAGAAACTTTCGTATTCGAAGACCTCGATAGCCTCATCCTCTACGGCTCTCATGAAGTTCTCGACTTCTACCAAGAGAAGTTCCACGGCAAGATTGCCTTCTATGGACCCGCTCTTTCGGTTGCCTACGTTACTCCGGAGGATCTCAAGGACGTCAAGGTGATTGAAGGCCTCGCCGAGGATGTCTCCGTAGAGGGTGGCTCAGGGTGTCTCAACACTAAGATCATCGTCTCGGATGCTCCCCTCATGGAGTTCGTCCCCGTCGCAGGGTCCTTTAGTCATCCGTGGAAGGGTGAAGACAACGCAATCGTTAGAGCAATCACGACGGGTGTAGAGGTTTCCGGACGCTTCCCGTTCTTCTCTAGTCGTCAAATCTTCCCGCTCCCCGGTACGAGTGCACTCGTCATCCCGACACTCTCCGTCAATGAGGGTTTCTATCACGACTTCAATCCGGAGTGGGTCTCTACACTCTCGATCGCTTCGGAAGAACGACTCAAGGACGAAGTGGTTCTTAAAATTCTTGAGAAGTGGAAGCCTACACGCATTTGCCTCATCGGTGAGTCCCAGGAGCCTACTACGGATTGGGCTCACGACGGTGCCATTGAACCCTTCAACTTCTCCATCTTCCGCAACTCACAGTTAGGAGCATCTAAGTGACCATCCAGCAAGATTTCCGAAAGTACGTGGCTCAAACCTCCCCGTCCCCCTACGGACTCGTTGTAGAGAAAGCGGGAGGCCCGTACTTGTACGGCTCTTTCTCCGGTGTTGGAGAGACTCGATCTTTCTTCGACTTCACTTCCGGTATTGGAGTGAACTCCCTGGGAGCGAGGAATCACAAGGCCACCTTCGCACTCGTTGAGCAGGCACTCGATTACGGACACACTACGGTCTACGGAGAGCACGTCCAGTCCGCCCAGGTCGAGTACGCTAAGGCTCTCGTTGAGAAGTGGGGCGAAGGGGGTCAGGTCTTCTTCCAGAATTCCGGGTCGGAGGCGAATGACCTCGCCTTGAAGATGGTTCGCAAGATCACAGGCAAGAAGAACGTCATAGCCCTAACGAAAGCTTTCCACGGACGGGGCTACGGCCCGATGCAGTTGACCTGGAACGCCAAGTACCGTGAAGGTTTCGGAGTAGACGACTCTTGCACTCGCTGGATTGACCCCTTCAAGCCTTTCTTCACCCAAATCGAAGAACTCGAACCCGACTTTCTCGAGAACCTGGGTGGTGTGTTCGTTGAACTCGTCCAGGGTGAGGGCGGTTGTAGAGCTCTACCCCAGGAGTTTGTGGATGAACTCTTCACCTGGTGCCACAAGAACAACATCATGACCGTAGTCGACGAAGTCCAGACCGGATTTGGCCGTACCGGACAATTCTTCGCCCAGGACACCTACAGCGTTCGAGCCTCCATTACGACCATTGGTAAGGCCGGTGGTGGTGGTCTTCCGTTCGGAGCGGTTATCTCTTCGAAGAAGAACTTCGAGAAACTCCAGGACCCGCCCCTCTCCCACTTGACTACTTTCGGTGGAAACCCGATCGTATGTGCCGCTGGACTCGAGATCCTCAAGCAGGTCACTCCTGAGCTACTCAAGAACGTCGAAGAGTGTTCACGCTTCATGACAGCCCAATACCGCATTTGGGCGGAGAAGTACCCGGACGTTGTTGAGGGGTATAACGGACGTGGACTAATGCTCGCTCTTCGTCTCAAGAGCAAGGAAGCGGCTTGGGAGCTCTTCGAAACCGCTCGTGAAGAGAACTTGATTCTCGCCATCAAGCTCAACAACCCGACCGTCGTAAGAACCACGATTCCTCTCAACACGCCTCTAGACGACCTCAAGAGTGCGTTCAAGAGTCTCGAAGCGGCTATCGCCGTAGTTGAGAAGGAACTCTCGTGACTACGGCGATTCTAAACCCCCGACGTCTTGCCACCCTAGGGGTGGTCACTAATCTTCTCCAGGAGAACATCTCTTGCAACTCGATTGACCTCCGTATTCATCGAGTGTATGAGATCCGGGGACACCTCGACTTGACCCAGAAGGAGCGTATTCTCCCGGAGTTCGTTGAAGTGGAGTTCGACGATTTTCTCAAACTCGAACCTCACAAGACCTACCAGATAGAGTTCTACGAGAAAGTGCACTTGACGAGTTCTCTATGCGCTATCTCTATTCTACGCTCTACTCTCTTCAAGTCGGGTGCCTCCGGTGAGGTAGGTCTCTACGATTCCGGCTACTCGGGTTCGACTGGAATGACGGTTACTCCAAGCATTCCCCTCTACGTTCGTAGGGGGACTAGTATTGCACAACTTCTCGTCTTCTCTTGTGACTCCAACAAGGTCTACGACGGATTCTACAAGAACGACGACTGGCGCTGACACATTTTAACACTTCAGGAGGTTCAAATGAAGTTCTTAGAGCTTGACAACTTTGAGAAGAGGTACTCGCTTCGAGTCGAAGACTTCGACAAGAGCCGTCTCGGAGAGTACTACACTTGGTTATGCTTGACCTACCAGAAGAGGGTCATTCCTCGTGAGGAAGAACTCAAGTTCGCGAGACTTTTCTGGAACACCGTACTCCGTCTCGAGAAGACCGAACTCTTCAAGGATAGAGACATTTCTCCCAAGCTCCTCCTCAAGTGGATTTTCTGGCGAGACTCCGGTTACCGACACTACTCCGATGGCGATCGTCCGATTTGCCCTGGGTGGTTTCTCAAGGCTAACTCGGGTTGGCAAGAGTCTCAATACCGCGATATGACCACTCAAGTCAACTACGAGACAGGTGTCGTCTCTATGCAGGCCAAGAAGCCGGTCGTCTCTGGCATCTTTGAGGAGTTCTAATGAGGTCAATCAAGGGAGAGATTCTCCGCTATCGGTTTCTCACCGATAGTGAAGTCTCCTACCTCGCCTCTACGGACCCTCGATTCTTGAGAGACCCTGACGAGTTTTGCCCCACTTGTGGCGGTGAGAAGAGTTACAAGTTTCGTGGAACCGTTTACGAGTGTGATTGTCAACTCCAATGGCAACTTTGGAAGCATTACAGCGTCTCCAACATCGGCTCTACCTACCAGCGTCTCGATTGGACGGATTACACCTCCGAGGAGAGAGGCCCGTTCGAAACCGCTATTCTCTTCCGAGACAACTTCAAGGAGTTGATCTCTCGAGGGCTGGGTCTCCTCTTCGGCGGTGGGGTTGGTGTTGGTAAGACGATGCTTCTCTCCCTTCTCCTCAAGGACCTGGTCAAGTCCGGAGTTTCTTGCTACTCCTCGACTGCAACTCAACTCATCGAGACTTTCGACAACGGTTACCACGACTATGCTAGGAGAGAGTTCTTCGAAGAGAAGACGTTCAAGTCCGAGGTTCTTCTCTTGGACGATCTAGGCCGTGAACGTGAGACGGTTCATGCGAAGGAAGTCATCGAGACGATTCTTCGAAGAAGAACCCAAGCAGGTCAAACCACACTCATCACCACCAACAAGTCCAAGCAAGACCTTGAAGCCATCTACCCTCCTCAAGTCCTCTCGTTGATCTTCGAGAAGAACAAAGGCATTTGGTGGAATATCGAAGACTTCCGAGCTCCGGAGACTCATCGGGGTCCTAGCATGGGGTCGAAGCAAATCAATGAGGTTCTCTCAGGCGAAAGGAGGCCGATCTTTTGATCGATCTAGACAAGTCCCTACTCGGATTCATTGAGCAAGGACATCTTCGCCGTATTCTCGACCTCGGTATCCGCCCCGAACACATCTACGACCCTCTCTACCGCAACGCTTTCGAGTTCTCACAGCGGTATTGGGAGGACTCTTCACTTCTCAAGACCCCGACCAAGAGGGTTCTTCTCGAAGAGTTTCCCTCTATCGAGGTTGTTGAACCTGAAGAGTCGTTGACTTGGGTTGTTGAGAAACTCCAGGAGAGGTTCACGAGGACTCGTGTCCAGAATGTTCTCCGTAAAGCCGCCGAAGACCTGGACGAACTTCCCCTCGAGTCGGCACGTGAGGCTTACCAGGAACTCTGGGAGGTCCTCGCTTCGGTGACGGAGAGGAAGAACCGCTCCGACATCTCCTCGAACGTTCTTGAGAGACAATCACGCTACGCTACCCGAGTCTCCGAGTTCGACCCCGACCCATTTGGTCTTGGCCTCCCCGACGTTGACAAGCACATCGGTGGCATTCGTCCAGGTGAACTCGCTGTCGTCTCCGCCTACGCCAAGACCGGTAAGACTCAACTTCTCTGTAAGTCGGCGGTTGAGGCGAGGAAGAAGGGTCTCACTCCTCTTCTCGTCTCTATGGAAGTCTCTGTTCCTGACATGGAAGATCGCCTTGATGGCTACATTAGCGGTTTGGACATGACGAGTATTAGTAACGGCAACCTCACTCGTGAAGAGGTTCTCCACCTCAAAGAAGCCCAGGAAGAGTTCGCTTCTCTTGGACACTTCTACGTTGAGAAGCCTACCCGAGATGACCGCACTGTCCAGTCCATCGTGAATAGAGCACGAGAAGTTGAGGCGGACATCATTCTCATCGACCAGCTTTCATTCATCAAGCCTCGACGTGACTATCGAGACCGTCGTTCCGCCTACGAAGAGATCATGGAGGACCTCAAGTCTTCGATCTCCGAAGACGAGGAGTCGATGTTCCCGACCATCATGGCGGTCCAGTTGAACCGAGCCTCCGTCCAGGAAGGCGAAGAGCTTGGCATGCAAAACCTCGCTGTCTCCTCCTCGATTGAGCAGTTCGCTGACATCGTCTTTGGTCTTCAACAGTCACGTGAACTTCGCACGAACAACTCTATGTTCCTCAAGATCCTCGGTATCCGTCGTGGTTCTCCCGAAGAGTGGCTTCTAAACTGGAGTCTCAAGGGGCAAACGAAGATCGAGTCTCGTGGAACCATTGCAAGTGTGACCGGAGTAGAGTAATGAGAAGTGGCTTTTCTAGTATTGCGAGGGCTAACAAAAGGCAATACCTGCAGGTCGTCAAGAACATAGACGCCGAAGACGTTCTCGACTACTACCAGGCCGATAACATCTCGCTCTCCCACTCCTCCAACGGCGATGAGTTGATTCACAGTTGTCTCATCGACCGAGTTGATCCTCACCACTCTCACGGAGACTCTACTCCTACGGCTTGTCTAAGCGTTGACGACAAACTCTACCACTGTTTCGCCTATGGAGGTGGAGACCTTTTCTGGCTTCTAGAGAAACTGGAAGGCTCCTGGGAGGGTGCCGTCAAAGTCATCCAGAAACTCTCTCGAGGCGTTCAAGACCAGGACTCCAAGTCCTTTCTTGAGGAGATCAACAAGCTTCTCTCGCCTGATTATAGGGTTAAACCTATATTACCCTCTTACTCTCCCGAGATTCTCGATGGCTGGAACTTCATTCACCCCTACGTCTCCTCCCGAGGCGTCTCAGATGACGTCATAATTCGCCATAGAGTAGGGTATGACCCCGAGTCGAACCGCATTACCCTCCCACTCTTCTGGAATGGAGAGTTGGTTGGATGGCAAAAGAGAGCACTTCCTCCTCAAAGCCAACCCAAGTACCAGAATTCGCCTGGGTTCCCGAAGAGTGAAGTCCTCTACTTGGGTGGCGAAGAATCCGACGAAGTCCTCGTAGTGGAGTCGATCTTCTCGGTTCTCGTAGGCGAAACCCTCCAAGAGAAGGGTCTCCTTCCCGGCCTAAGACTCGCTTCTACGCTTGGAGCCAAAGTCTCGGACGAGCAAATCAAACTTCTACGAAACTACTCGAAGGTCATCATATGGTTTGACGACGATCAAGCAGGCAAGAGTGGAGCTTTGAGACTCTTGAGAGGTCTAAGCGACTACACAAGTGTGAGTGTAGTCAACGAGACAGGTCAAGCGGACGATCTTGCCGGTCTTCCTCCCGAAGAAGTCGTCAAGCGTTTCGAAAACCGGGAAGTGAGTTTCCTAAGTGAGGCGAGACTTAAAAAGCAACTAGCAGTTGATGGATTATAGGAATTCTTATATAATTAGTAGTACGGACTAAAGTCCTACCCATAGATACACCTAGGAGAACACAATGTCATTCAGAAGCGGTTTCGGAGCAGTTGAAAAGGCGGCCCAGTCGACTAACCAGAACTCAGGGGGTTCCTGGTTCACGATCTACTGGAAAGACTCTACAGGTCAGGGTGACCTCAAGATCCTCCGCAATCTTTCGGACGACCCCATCGTAGTAGGTCTCCACGAGTACATCCCCTGCAACGACGGGAAGCGTCGTACTTTCGTATGCACCAAGGAGCTCGACAAGAACCGTCGATGCCCTATTTGCGAGGACATGGTCCAGACGAACGCGGATGGCACTACTCGCCCCTACCGTCCTCGTGACATTGCCATCTCCCTCGCCGTTCTTCGTGAAGAGAAGCAAATCTCTCGTGGAGAGTTCGAGTACTCCGATGTCACCGAAGAGGTCGAGGTCACGAGTGAGGTCGCTGAGAAGGCTAAGACTCTTGGACTCGAACTTGAGGTCGGTGAAAAACTCACCGTTCCCCAGGTCGGCTTCGTCCAGAACTCTCTCACGAACTTCTGGAACAACCTCAATGGGTTCTTCGCTCGTTACGGTACGATCATGGACCGTGACTACGCCATTACCCGCCACGGTAACGGACTCGACACCAAGTACCAGATCGTTCCGTGTGACGTAGTTGAGGAACTCCGCGATCCCGAGAAGGTCGAAGACCGCTACAAGATCGCCAAGCTCTTCCACCTCTCTGTCCAGGACTACCTCGAGATTCTCGGCTCCGAAGGCTACTACAAGAAGCATCTTGGACCCGACAGCGATCCGGCACCTGCGCCTTCCTCCAACTCCGCTGGTTCTCTTTCCCTCCAGGACCAGATCCGCGAATACCGCTCCAAGTAATCTCTACCCTACTCCCCGTCCACTTCAATGTAGGCGGGGAGTAGGTTTCCTGAGGAGGAAGCATGGGTAAGTACGTTTCACTTCACACACACAGCGAATTCTCCTTTCTTGACGGGTATGCTTCCATCAAGCAAATCGCCGATCGAGTCAAGGAGATTAACGGAACGGCCGTTGGCCTCACTGACCACGGTGAAGTGAGTGGCCACATTTTTCTCGAAGAGGCCTGCAAAGAAGTAGGCATCACTCCGATCTACGGCATGGAGGGTTACGTCGTAGACTCCATCGAAGAGACCAAAGAGTCTAAGTCTCGACTCAACTCCCATTATTGCGTTTGGGCCGAAACCTCGAAAGGCCTCTCAAACCTCTGGGCAATCTCTTCTCTCGCCTACATTGAGGGTTTCTACTACCGCCCCCTTGCCGATTGGGAGATGCTTAGAAAGTACAGCGAAGGCCTCATCGCCTCCGATGGTTGTCTTCTCTCCAATACGGCACGGTTCCTCGTCGAAGACAAGTACGAGGAAGCCAAGGCGTGGGTTTCGAAGTTCATCAGCGTGTTTGGGAAGGAGAACTTCTTCCTCGAACTCCACACGTGGCAGATGATCGACTCCAAGAACCCTCATGACCTCGAGGTGAGCCAGCAAATCACCAAGATGAATCACGGGAAGGTCCGACTCGCTCGTGAACTTGGCCTAGGCCTCATCGTAGTGAATGACGCCCACTACGCCGAGAGATGCCACTTCGAGAATCACCAGATCGTCTGGGCAATGTCCACGAACCAGGACCAGTTCGACACTAGAGGCGAAACCGCCGCCTGGATCATGGACGACGATGAGATCTACTACTGGATGAATCGACACGGTATTAGTGACGACATCATCGAGGAAGCGATCGAGAATACTTCCAAGATTGCCGAGAGGTGTAGAGGGGTTGAAATTAGCAAGAAACTCCACGAGCCTCTCATTACTGGGGACTTTATTAAGGACGAGCAACTCTTCCTCTCCAACGTAGAGTCCGGCTTCGAGGAGAAGATCGTAAAGCAGTTCGATGCCGGCGTTGAGATGCCCGACACTCTCGAGAACTACCGGGAGCGTTTAGACTACGAACTCTCCATTATTCTGGCAAAAGGCTTCCCCGGCTATTTCAACATCGTAGCCGACTATTGCAAGTTTGCCAAGAATCCTGCGACCGTTCCTTTCAAGAAGTCTTCTTGGCTTGTAGGACCCGCTCGTGGTTCGGGTGGAGGCTCTTTAACAGCTTTCCTACTCGACATTACTGAGATCGACCCTATTAAATACGGTCTCATGTTCGAGAGGTTCCTTAACCCTCAGCGAGGTTCTCTCCTCTACATCGACGTTGGAGTTGAGACTCTAACTCTTGGCCCCGGTGAGAGAGCCTTCCTCGAGGATGGTAGCGAAGTGATGGCACGCTTTCTCAAACCTGGTGATCGCATCAAACTTCAAGAGACCAAGAAGAAGTCGATCGACTACAAGGACTTCGGTGAGGATCTCGTAAGAGAAGTAGTCTCGGTTGAGGAGAGAATCGGTGGTCTACCGGATATCGACCTCGACTTCCCCCAATCACACCGTGGACAAGTCAAGGAGTACCTCTCCTGGCGTTTCGGCCGTGATAGGGTTTGCGGTATTGGGACGTTCTCGCGTCTCCAGGCTCGTGGTCTTCTTCGAGATCTCGGTAGAGCACTTCAAATCCCGCTCGAAGACGTCAACAAGATGTCCGAAGTCATCAACGAAGTCAAGGACTTAGACACGGAGAGAATTGAAGTCTCCTGGGACCAGATTCTTCGTGAGACCGGTGGAGAACTCGCTTCCTGGGCTACTAAGTATCCTCGCCTCTTCGAGAAGATGTCCGAGATGGTGGGCATGGTTCGTCAGTCCTCCAAGCATGCCGCTGGAACACTAATCTCGGACGTCTCCCTGATCGGTCAACTCCCTCTCCGAGTCAAGAACAACGAGATCGTCACGCAGTTCGATGGACCCACCGTCGAGAAACTCGGGTTCATCAAGTACGATATTCTCGGTATTCGCCATCTCGATACCCTCATGGAGTGTGATAGGCTTGCACACGGAGAAGAAGACCCGAAGCGTCTCTACCAACTCTCCGAAGAGACTATGGCTCTACCTGAGATTTGGGAGCAAATCAACGGAGGCGACTCAACTGGTATTTTCCAGATTGAAACGACTTCCTTCAAGTCACTTCTCCCCGATTTCAAGGCGAAAAACGAGAGAGACATCGCCGACCTCATCGCTGTCAACCGTCCTGGTGTTACGAGGTCGGGCCAGCTAGACGTCTACATGAAGCGTCGAATGGGTGAGGAAGAAATCAAGACTCCACACCCGCTTATGTCCGAGGTTCTCGCTTCTACGTTCGGAGTAGCAGTCTACCAAGAGCAAGTCATGAAGCTCTTCCAGGTTCTCGCCGGTTACTCTCTCGTAGAAGCCGATGGCATTCGCAAGATCATGGGTAAAATGCTCTTCGAGAAGATGCTTGAAGAGAAGCCTAAGTTCATCGAGCGATGCGTCAAGAACCCCGAGTTCCTCGAAGGGTGCGTAGGTGACCCTGTGAAGGTCGCTAATGAGTGTTGGAAGATGCTCGAGAAGGCGGGTATCTACGTATTCAACTCGGCTCACTCACAGGCCTACGCCATGATCTCGACGTGGGGTGCCTATGAGAAGCACTTCTTCCCGAGAGAATACCTCACGGCTCTCATGCGTACCGATCCGGGTAGAGCAAATCTCTACGTGAAGGAGGCTCGACGCACTGGCATTCCCATTCTCCCTCCCGACGTAAACGAGTCCGATGAGAGGTTCACCTTAACCAAGAGTGGTATCCGCTGGGGTCTTGGGGACATCAAGAGCGTAGGTGCCTCCGCTGTTAAGGAGATTCTCAAGTATCGCCCCTATGAGTCTCTCGATGACTACCTTTCCAAGACCTCGGGTAGAGGTGGACGGAAGAAGACCGTTGTCGAGAATCTCATCAAGATCGGTGCCTTCGATTCTCTCAACCCGAATAGAAGTGAACTCCTCAGGTACTTCTATGAGAAGAACAAGATCGACTCTCTTGTCCCCGACCTCTCCGACGAGAATGTCATCTTCGACATTGAGATGGAACTCGCTGGGAACTACATTACTCAAGACCCTCTCGAAAAGTATCTCGACATTCTTGACGCTATGGCACTCAAGACTCCTCGAGAGATGAATGAGCTCAAAGTCGGTGAGGTGGCTAGAATCGGTGGCATGATCTCTAGTCTCCGCACTCATCAAGCCCGAAACGGTGAGATGGCTTTCATCGAAGTGACCTACAATGAAGAAGTCTTCCCAGCGACCGTCTTCTCGAACAAGTGGGTTCCGAACAAGATTCTCTACCAGGTCGGTCGACCTGTTCTTCTCGAAATCAAGAGACTCGATCGGGGTGTCATGGTGCAAGAAGTCTTGCGTCTTGACTACCTTCAGGACTAGGTTTCTGTTTTTCGTCCTCTACCCTATTAAACTAACACTCGATTTAGTGGATTGATTATAGGGAAGAGACACGAGAGATATCGAGAGTACTACCACTACTCCTCCCAAGCACGAGTTCTTTCGTTAGAAAAGGTTTTTTCATGGCACGTATTTCAACACTCGAATCACTCAAGACCCAACTCCAAAACCGTTATGGTGAGAGGTCGGCAATGCTCGCTTCCGAGATTCCACCCTACCGTACCTTCTCAACCGGCTCCCTAGCACTCGACTACGCTACAGGTGTCGGTGGCCTCCCCACCAACCGGGTCGTAGAGTTCGCTGGAGCTCCCGGCGTAGGCAAGACGACAATCACTCTTCACGCGGTGAACAATTGCCTCAAGCTCTTCCCGGATAGGTTTTGTCTCTACATCGACGCCGAACACCGCTTGACTCCCGATTGGGTGAAAGCCTTCGTTGAGGATTGGGAGAGAGTCATCGTAGTAGCACCGGACCACGTAGAGCAGGCGACCGATATGTACACGGACGCTGTTTCTACCGGAGAGTGCGCTATCGCCGTCTTCGACTCCATCGGTGGTACTCCTTCCCAGAGGGTTACAGGCAAGTCCGCTGAGATCGGGAACATTGGTGGTAACGCTCTTGCCATCACTCGATTCTCGCAGTTCGCCCAGATCATGTCTGGCAAGTACGAGACGTGTACGATTGGCATCAACCAGATCCGTGAAGACATGTCCGGCTACCATCGTCTAATGACTCCAGGTGGCAAGTCCTGGCAACACGCCGCTTCTCTTCGTGTTGAACTCAAGAGAGGTCAAGGCAAGGTCTTCGAGAAGGTCGATGGAGATGACCTGCAGGTGGGGTTCTCAGTTGTCGCCAAGGTTCACAAGAACTCTCTCTCCGCTCCCGGACGTTCCACGTATTTCTGGTTCTACAATCTCGAGTCGAAGTATGGGTTTGGCATCGACTTTCTCGATGAGATCACTCGCTTGGCTATGCTGGCGGACGTCATCGAGAATCCGGCGAGGGGGACGTACACCTACCCCGAGTTCCCGGATGGCAAGATCCGCGGCAAGGACAACGTGATTCTCTTCGTGAAGGAGCATCCGGAGATCCAGGAGGCCTTGAAGGAGAAGGTTCTCGCGAAGCTTAAGGGCCACGAGATTCAGGGAGTTGCTCAATCCTTCGACATTGACAACGCCGCAGGATCCGATTTCGATGAGAGTGGCTTCTTGAAGCGTCTCAACGAAGGCTAGATCCTACAATTTTTCCAGGTTTCCGGTTGATGGGTTATAAGAATTCCTATATAATTAGGACATGAGTAATCAGGGTTCAACTCCGGAAGTTGACTGGAAAACACACGAGAGAGAGGTCGCTGAAATACTCGGCCTCTCTCTCACTATTTCTTCAGGGAACCAATTCAACGATCCAGGAGACGGCGTAACTCCGGGACATTGGACGGAGAGTAACTTCCCCCTCCTCGTCGACTGCAAGGCTACGAGAAAGAAGTCGTATAGCCTTGAGAGAGTCTTCCTGGACTCCTGGGAGGAGAAGGCGCGGGGGATGGGTAAGACTTTCGCACTTCCCGTCCGCTTCGAATACGAGGAGGGCTCACAGACGAAGAAATCGGATTGGATCGCACTCCCCCTCCGAGACTTCTCCGAGCTTCTCTCTCTCAAAGAGCAACCTAAACCTGTCAAGCCGGATCTAGAGAAGATCGTTGAGGTCATTGACTTTCTCGAGAAGCTCTACGACGCCTACAAGACTCCACCCATGAAGACTAGAGTTCTCGAACAGATGAACAAACTCGAGGAGTTTCTCAGTGATTGGAACTAGACTACTCGATTCTCTTGGTAGAGGCGAACTTCTCGTTCCCTACCTGGAGAAGTCGATTCTCTCCGACAATTGGCCTGACCACTACACCGTAACGGTTGACTCGGGTCCTTATAGAGGTCTTGGAGACAAGTATTTTCACCCTTCTTCGGAGTGTCTCCCCACCGCTAAAGCACTCTATGAGGCTAAAGCACCGGCTTACGGGTTAGGGGAAGTGAAGCCTCAACATCGTAGTATGGGGCTTGAGATGGCCGCTTCCATCGGGAAGACCTACCACGCGATTCTTCAAACCCAACTCATTCAAGCTGGACTTGCCAAACCTGAGAACATCGAGCGTGAAGTCCACAACCACGAGGTCTACGGTAGAGGGTACGTTGACGGCATCGTTGACCATCCCTCGGGTGAGACTTTTCTTCTCGACATCAAGACGAAGACCTCCTCGACTTTCATGAGGATGTCCGCTCCCCAAAAGGAGTGGGTCTACCAGATGAACGCTTACATGCATTGGCTTGGCCTCAAGAGATGCATCATTCTTATGGTGCAAACCGAGTACCCCTACCGCATGAAGGAGTTTATCGTCAAGTCTACTCCCGAACTTCTCGATCCGGTCTACGAAAAGTGGGCTTGGGTCACTCATCTTCTCGAAAACGAACTCCCTTTTAGAGAGAAGGAGAACTAAGTGTTAGTGTTAGGCATTGACCCAGGAGCGGTTAACGTAGGGTACGCTTTCCTCGAAGACGGTGTCTTGGTGAAGGCGGGTCTCTTCTCCCCTACCTTCAAGGAGACGACTCTCAACGGGAAGACGATCGAAGGCATGGTCGCCTTACGGAACTTCCTGGATAGAGCCGAGGAGAAGATCGGACACATCGACGCCATCGCCGTTGAGCGTGTTCCTACTCAACACATGGGTCAAAGAGATCGCATTCTTGGAACCGAGAATTTCCTGAGGTCCTTCGCTATTCTCGGGGAGAGGAAGTACAAGGAGTACGCGGCCGTTTCCGTCAAGAAGTTCGTGACAGGCAACTACCGCGCTTCCAAGGACGATGTTCGCCAGAGTGTCTCCGAGATCTTCAACCTCAAAGAAGAGAAGGGTGTCAAACCCGACGTCTTCGATGCTATTGCCATCGCCTACACAGGGTTCAAGGAGGGTGAGTGGGATGAATTCACTCGATGAGGGGAAAGACCCTTACGGAGAAGTCGCTGAGAAACTCCGCAAGCAATACCAGGAAGACATCGACTCCGACGTGACCGAGACGAAACTCTCGGATGGGGTCGCTTCACTTCGCAGGAAGAATAGCCTCTTTCGTCGCCTCTCCTACACTTGGAAGCAAGACGACAAAGCCATTCTCTCTCAAATCAAAGCCGCTTCGGATGGAATGATCGGGGATGTCTTTGAATCCACTCTAGCGGCTTTGGATGACCTCTACGTGATGGTTCGTAAACCTGCCGTGAACTCGAATGGCATTCTTCTCAAAGACGAGAAGGGTCGAATCATTTGGGAACTCGACCGTAAAGGCAACCCGAAGGAGGATTGGTCTCTCCTCACTGGTCAAGACATTGAGGAGACTCTTCTCAAACTCTCCCGAGAGCAAATCATTCTCTCACAACGTGTCTCCGATCTTCTCCTAGAAGCCACTTTCGCCAAACACATCGCCGACGATTCATGGAATAGCTTCTACGAAGGATACATGGACGGCACTCAAACCGACAAGTCCGCGAGAGCCTCTCGAGAGTCTCAAAGCGAACGCTATCAAGCCTTCTTCCGCTACTTCTTGTGGAGTAAAGCGGATGCACTTCAAAGAGAAACCCGCCAGGTTGTGAGGATTCTCGAACGTATTCGCGAATGGAGGATCCGTCGTGGAGAGGACTAAGGCACTCAAGATTCTCGAAGGATGCTTGAGGAATCTTCTCGCTTGGGAGGAACTCTCGAAGAGGGAGGGATGCTATTCTCTCAACATCCTGGGTGAAGACTTCACGATCTTCGACATCAAGGCTTGCGTCTTGAAACTCGATGACTCTCATCGGGAAGCGGTCAACGAAGTCTACATCTACTCTCGAGCCATTTCAACTCTCACGGGGTTGAAGTACAACAAAGTATACAACATCAAGGAAGTCGCCGCCGAGGGGCTTCGTATTCTAGCCGAGGAGCTGGGGTTATGAAATACGGCATCGATGGACACTTAGAGGACCTCACCGAAGGCCTCTTAGTGGAGTGGAGGCGCAATCTTCCTCCGGAGAAGCGTACGGCCGAGAAGAGAAGAACTCTCTTGGCTACCCAAATCGAGTATCGTAGAACTCGTGAGGTCTACAACAAGAATGGTTTCCCTGAAGCTTCCCTTTATTCCGGGAGTTTCTCGAGAGCCTACAACCCGAGTTCTCGTAAGCGTGGTTGGGGCAAGACGAGAGAAGACCGATGAAAGCAACTTACGACGACAAAGTGTTCGGTGGTACCCCACTCGAAGAAGCGCTTCCCGTCAACCTCGGCGGAGGCAACCCGGAGTTCACCTACGAGCCTCGATGCCGTGTTTGCAAGAAGGGTCGAGACTTCGTTGGGACAATCAACACTCTAGTCTTGTCCGGACTTGCCTACACCGAGATTCTTCGGATGATCGAGCCTCAAAACGAGAAGTACCGCGAAATCGGCGAAGGCATCTCCTACCAGAGCCTCTACAACCACGTACACAACCACATGCCTCCGAAGTCGTGGATTGTGCGTAAGAGTCTCGAGAAGAGAGCGCTTCAAGCCTCTCAAAGCCTCGAGAAGATGGTGGACTCACTCGTCACGGACTCCTCCTACGCCGAGACCATGATGCAAATCGGCTTCCAAAACATGGTCGAGAACCCCAAGACCGTTTCCGCACGTGATGGTCTCGACGCCGCTAAGACTCTCCACGAGTTCGAGAAGGAAGCCAAAGAAGACTCCTCGATGGTCGAGGTTATGGCTCAACTCTCTCAAATCATTCAAGCGGTTCGTGAAGTCGTCACAGAGGATCAAATGAAGCAAATCCTCGCGAAACTCGACAACGCTTCGGATTTCGAACCCGACGATGAACCCGAAGAACTCGAAATCATTGAGGATTGAGGTAGCAAGTGAATATCGCTGAAGTATACGACCAGTTCAAGAAGTACGATGTCTTCAAAGCGTCTCTTGGGGAGTTGACAGTTCTCGAAACCTTCCCGAATGGTGAAGTAGACACACTCATTGGAGAGAAGCAATTTCACTTCTACTCCGAAGCCGTTCTCTCTCTCGTGAAGCTCTTCGACGCCTCTCAAACGTTTTGGAGCAAGCAATCCGTCACGGTTCGAGACTTTCTTCTCAAAACCTGGTTCGAAGAGAATCGCGAGAAGGTTGTCTTCCTCAACACGGATGGAGCTGGGAACATTCTCGACTCTTATCCTCGTGAAAGTCCCGCTCCTGTCTATGGGGTTCTCAAAACCCTCGCAGCGAAACTCCCCCAAACCCTCGACTTCGATAGAGTCATCATTCAACCCTCTACACTCTATCTTCACTCTAAAGACTTCACACTCTCGATGTCTCCGAAGATCAAGGGCGGCGTTCTCAAACTCGCGGTAGGCTCACCCTCTTCCGAAGTCTACACGTTCCTGAAGAAAGACTCCGAAGTCTTACTCTCACAGTTAAGCGATCTTCTCGACTCGGTTGACTTCGAAGCACAAAAACTCTTCTACGATAAGATCCAGTTCACGGAAGTCGCGGAAGTTCTCTCCTCAAAACTCGCTCCCGATCTTCTCGACAAACTCCTCACTTCACTGAGAGGAATCAAAGAACTCGATTCTCGCGATCTACTCACTCAAATCCTCGAGCCGAAACTCGCGATGAACTCACTCCTCAAACTCAACTTAACTATAGAAGAGATATATGGAGAGATATGTTTCAGAGAATGTTTCACTGAGGAGACACTGTGAGCCCTAATTCTCTCAACCCCTCTCACCCCACTCCATATATATATAGCAACTTCCCGACCAGTGTCTTCTATGACGCGTTGATGAGTGCGGGGGTTTTGGCCCTAAGTTCCAAGGGTTCTTGCGATCGTCGTAGAGTCGCTGCTTGTCTGACAATCGATGGAGTTGTTGTTGGTTGGGGTGTCAATCACTCGGGTGTTGAACCTCAATGTGACGAGGCTGGACACCTCATGTCCGATGGCCACTGTGTGAGGACCATTCATGCTGAGGAAGCCGTTCTAACTCTTCTAGATAAAGGCCGTGAGGGTTTTTCTACTCTCTACATCTCCGATAGTCCTTGCCTAGAATGTTGCAAGAGAATCGCTTACTACGATATTGATCGTGTCGTCTATGTGAGGGAGTATAGGCCTTCCTACGCGGGTTTTAGGCTTCTTCAAGAGTGTGGAGTGACTTTAGAGCAGTGCGAGTTTCCCTCCGATTTTCTGGAGAGTCTTGTCTCTTCTCCGCTTTCCGATCTACACACTAGAATCGTCAATCTCGAAGGAGAGTAGTCTCTTATGTCTTCCATCATCTTAGTCGCGTTTGGGTTTCTCTTCGCGCTTCTCGCAGTCGTGTTCTTTCTTCTCTCCCGAGAGTGTTTCTTCAAGGCGGTGATGCTTGTCTCTGAGAAGTCTTCTAGACACTATCACTTTCTCTCGAAGGTTCTCGGCTTTCTCTGTTTTCTCTCCACAGTCGCCGTTTTCCTTGATATTATTGCAGTCTTGTGGGGTCTTCGTTGAGTCCACATATGGGTTTTGCTCTCAGAGATCTTTCAATCTTTTCTCCGAGCGCTTTACTCGAAGTCCACGCCTTCTCACTACCACCTAGGAGTTCTTTCATGCGTCCGTCCGAACTCGTTCGAGAGTTTCACCGCGTCTACGATATGCCTGTCTATGATTCCCCTCATCGTCCTTCCTCGGAGAGGGTTAATCTTCGTGTTGGTCTCATTCTCGAGGAGTTTTGTGAACTTCTCTCGGGAGTCTACGATAACGGCTCCAAGACATGGACGAGTATCTACTCGACGACGATCAAGAACGCGCTTCCGCCTTCTAAAGACCCTGAGGGTTACAATGAAGTGGAAGTCGCTGACGCCTTAGCCGACTTAGTCTACGTGATCTACGGTATGGCTCTTGAGTTGGGTATTCCACTCGACGATGTTCTCGAGGAGGTTCACCGCTCCAATCTCTCGAAGTTGGGTGAAGATGGCAAGCCTATCTATCGCGAGGATGGGAAAGTGATGAAGGGTCCGAACTTCTTCGAGCCGAACATTCGCAAGGTTCTTCGAGATCATCACAAGCCTGGCTCCTTCTAGTCCTATGAGACAGCTAAGCTAGTCCTATGGGACTGCTAAGCTAGTCCATATATATAGGACTCCTAAGTCGACTCCTCCCGATCGGTTTACTCTAGTTTCTCCTGGCTAGTCTAAATCGGTTGGGAGGAGTTTTGTGTTTCCACTTGATTATTTATAGGTTTTCCTATAAAATATAGGTATGGGAGCCGAAAAGGCTTCCTTATACAAGGAGGAAAGACATGCAAACGCTCATCGTTGAGGCGGACAAAACCACCGTTCTCCCCGTCTTCAAGAATCCGGACGGGAGTTTCGAGGTCATCTACGAGAACTTCACGAGGACTTACACTCACGAGAACCTCAAGAACGCTTTCGAAGGCGGAGCGCTCGTAGACGACGGAAGAGTCCTCTACTTGGTTCTCCCTAAGACTCCGCAGGAAGACGCCGATTGGCTCACTCCAGTCGACTTCTACCTCCAGGAGTTCAAGGTCAACGGAGAATACGTCGAGTACTGGATGCGAATTAACAAGGGCGACGTCTGGACTCCGATTCATGTCTCGAAGAAGGGACTCAACCCGGTCACCGAGACTCTCGACTATGACGAGTTCTTCCACCGCCGAGTTCTCCCCACCGGAATGTTCCCGATCGACCAGACGCTCCACTACTCCGACTACTTCTACCGAGTTCATTCCTCTAGGGAATACGTGGAACTCGCTCGATTCAACAACGATGAGGCCATCACGGACTTCATCGAGTGGCTCTAGAGAGGAGAAGGCAATGGCTACCTACAAGGAACTCGAGTCCGCTATCCTCATTGAGGCCCGAAAGTTCGGGGGATTCGAAGAAATGGACTTCGAAGACGCTTTCGAACTCATCGTAGAAGTCCTCGAACAGTGTGGCGCCTACCACGACGGAGAAGACTTGGTCTACTACTACGCCAACTACAACGGTGAGCCTCGACTCATCGAAGTCAACACTCTCGACTTCGTTGGCTTCTTCCTGGGGTGACTTCAATGACCTACTACCCGACCCTCGACTTCATCTTCCACTCCGTAGACCGTCGACTCGTAGACAGTGACGGAATCGCTGGAACCCGCTTCGACGCTTTTGAGGAGGAACTCCACAAGTTCTGCGTTGAAGCCGGCAACATCGACGAACTCCCACGACTCGTCTCTTACCGTCTCGATGGTGAAAACCACGAAGAAGCCTTCGAAGAAGTCTCACGTCTCCTCTACAATCGAGCCGTCTACGGGAAGTCTTACAGCGAAAACGCTGTCACTCCCGCCGACTTCGTCTCCAAACTCAGCGAAAACACTCGAGAGAGACTCGGACTCTACCTCGATTCCTGCGTGGGGGGGGCTCCAATTCTTCCCGAGTCCCAATGCCAAGACACTCTCAATCCAGTGTCCCGCCGACTTTGACCACATCACTTACGGAACCGTAGTGCAAGTAGGACTTGAAACCTTCTTCCTAACACGCATGGGTGGAAAAGGATTCTGGGTTTCGGCCACCGGCACACACTACACTCTCTTCGAGTTCTTCGATTTTCTCGTCAAGAAAGTCGCTCTCGGAGAAACACTTCATTGCCTCTACACTAACTAAGGAGCTACTATGAGAGACTCAATGCTTAGAAACTTTCTCGAAGAGACTCGCATCAAGATGGCCAACCTACACGCTTTGGCACTCGATCCTCAAGGACGCGTGTCTATCGAAGTCTCGCATCTTGGGAAGTCGATCACGAGTTTCACCGACCTCTCTCGTATGAGGGTCGGGACTATTCTCAAGACTCCCACTCACGGAGAAGTCGAGAAGATGAAGTTCGGCAAAGTCGAGAAGTGGGTCGACCGTTACGGAAACCAGGAGTCTAACTCCTTCTTCTTCTTCACTCTCGCTGAAGACTACTACAATGGAGAAACCGTGACTCTCGTGAAGGGAGGCTTTCCCAATGGTCTCTGACGAAGTCTTCCAGAACTTTCTCACGGACTACAACCTAGCCCGTCTCGAAGTCGAGAAGGTCATCTCTGAGAAATACGACGTGAATCTCGAGATCATTGACCTGGACGAGCCTATTCACAACTACGATGACTTTTGGCTCACTTTCGTTCCAGGCGATGTTCTCGTCACGAATAGTCGACTCGTCTTTCTCAAACTCGAAGGGTTCGAAGGCCGCTGGGTTGACTCTCGAGGTGTTCAACTCACGGACAAAGACCTCTTCTACAAACTCGTCTCCCGAGCGTTTTACGGAGACAAGATCAAACTCGCTCACGTAGTCGCTCAAAGCTTCTAGAAAGGGAATTCAAGTGAATGCTCAAGTGAACAAGGAACTCTATGCACTTCGATGCCAAATCGGGAAGTTCTACGATGAGACTCTCAAAAGTCTCGAGTCTTCTCCTGCTACCCTCCCGATGAAGGATCATGGAGGCGAGTTTGGTCTCTCGTTCAAGGACTTCTTCAAGCTCGGAGTGGGTTCTCACATCAAACTCTCGGATGGAACCCAACTCTTCAAGGTGAGCCTCCCGAAAGACTCGTGGGTTAACGGACTCGGATCTCGTCTCTCGAGTTTCGAAGTCGTGTGTCTCATCATTGACTCCTACCTCTCTTCTCGGAATCCGGCGTTTCTCATCAACCTGGAGGTGACTTCACAGTGAATGTCAACGACTTCAAGACTCTCCCGGTTGGACAAGTCATCCGAACGGGTATCTTCGAGTTCAAGAAGGTGAACCCGTCCTACTGGAAGATGTCCGCCCATGCATCTTTCACTCCTGGAGACATGGAGACCGTTCTTCGTTTTCTTCAATCCGAGAAGTCCGATCTCGCGATTCTCAATCTTCTCGATAAGAGCAGCAAAATGCCTCCCTACCCGAACAGAGCCGTTTCTCATGAGTGACTACGAAGACATTCTCGAATCCTATTGGGAGTGTAAGTTTCAAGTCGACCAGGTTTTCGGCAAAGAACTCGAAGAGCCTATCGTAATTCACTCTCGGGTTCCCAATGAGCCTTCTTGTACGATTCGCTCGATTGCTTCTCTTAGGAGTCTTCCCCCTGGTGTTCGTCTTAGGATCAACAACAGCGAATACATGAGGGTTTCGTGTAGTCCTGGGTGGGTTTCCTGGTCTGGTACTTTCTTTGGCCACAATGAGGTCTATCAATTGGTTCTCTCTACGGCGTCTAGAGGGAATTGTCTCTCGATTTCTCGATGATTTTCCTGTTGTTCCAGTTGATTGTTTATAGGTTTTCCTATAAAATATAGGTATGAAGGCCAATAAGGAAGGCCTTCCTACTACAAGGAGAGAACAATGAGCTACGCTAAGATCATCGGAGAGGCGAAGAAGGCACGCTTCGAGGCCGCCAACATCTTCAACGAGAAGGACCAGATCAACTTCACGATCCCCGGAGAGAAGAAGGCCGCTTCGATGACGGTGAAGAGCTTCCGAGACATCTCGAATGCTCCTTCCGGAACGATCATCACGATCAACACATACTCCTACATGAAGACGAACAAGGGAATGTGGGTCTACCACGACGGAACCTTCCTCACGGAGTTTGACTTCTTCATCTCCATCCTCCGAGCCGTGGATTCTCACATGGAGATTTCTCTCGCCTACTACCCCGGACGTCACTGAGAGGAGAGAAAAGCAATGGGACGCCACGACAAGATCATCGAAGCCGCACTCAAAGACCGCGAAGAGTCGCTCGAGTTCATCAACACGCCGAACTACTTCGACATCTTCATCCGCCAGGAAGACGAAGCCAACCCGATGATGGTGAGGAGCTTCAAGGACATCTCGAATGCTTCGGCCGGGACTCTCATCACCTTCTACGGACTCGCCTACATGAAGACGACCGACGGCTTTTGGGTCTCCTACGATAACCGGACTCTCACGGACTTCGACTTCTTCATTTTTCTTCTCCGAGCCGTAGACGACGAAGCAGTGATCCGACTCGCCTACCGTCCCGAACATCGCTGAGAGAGTAAGACATGGACGCTAAAGAACTCAACGAGACCACGACGAGGCTCTACGAAAGGCTCCGCGAACTCTCCCAGGAGAAACTCTCAAGGCCAATCACTGTGAAGAGGAAGACGGGAGACGAGAAGTCGAGGGGGTTCGGGGTCTCAAACTATCGCGATCTTCTCTGGCTTCCGGTTGGAACCCTTCTCTACGCCGACAATGACTATTTCATGAAGAAGAGCACAGAGACCTGGGTCTCCACCTTCCGTGATAGGCCTCTCGACTCGAAGGAACTCTTCGCAGTTTTCGTCTCTCTCGAAGCCGACGAGTTCCCGATCTACTTCGTCTACATGCCTGACACCATCGAAGGAGCCTAAACATGACTACCCGTGAAGAACTCAAGGATGCTTTCACCCGGCTAAGCCGAGTGCGTGAAAGCCTCTATGAACTCGACCTCGACGAGCCTATCACGATTCTCGACAAGAACGGAGCCGGGATTCTCTTCGAAATCTCCAACATGGAGGAACTCTACGATCTCGAGACGGGGACGATTCTCTCCTATGAAGGCGAAACTTTCACGAAGACGATCAAGGGGGATTGGTCTACGACTTCAAGAGGCGTAGTTGACAACTACCAGATGTTCAACTTTCTTCTCTTCAACGACCAGTTCAAGTGCGTCTATGATCCGGGGGTTGACGAATGAACCTCGACGAATGCCTCGAAGAGCTTCAAAGCATCATGGACTCCGTGACTAAGAGGGAGATCAAAGTCAAGTGGAATGACGGAGTCGTAGCGTACTATTCGGTTGAAGACTTCACAGGGTTCCCGGCCAACACCGTCTTTTGTAGTTCGAATGGCGGCTTCTTCTTGAAGGCTTGGAGTGGCGAAGTTTGGCTCTCCTCAAACTCGCAATACTCGGACGTGGAACTCTTCAATCTTCTCTACGAGGCTTCGAAGAGTGGAGACCAACTCTACGCGACTTCTACGGACGTAATCGTGAAGGGACTGCGGAAGTGATTTTCTCGACTTTCGAAGAACTCGAAGAGAAGTACCCCGACCGCGTCTATAGGCGTGGAGGGTTCAAGATCATTCTCAATAGGACTACGGACGAGAACTACATTGCTCCGTTCTATGCTCTCCGAGCTTTGGCTAGTGAAAATGAGGAGAAGGTATGCTTGTGAATCTCGACGGCAACGTGTATGAGGAAGATGAGGAGACACTCGTCGGAATCAATGTCGGGGTGAGGTTGAAACCCAACGAAGAGGAACACCTCGTCTCCATTACGTGGAATCCACACACCGACGAAGTCTCCGTAGAGCGTATTTGAGAGAGGAGGTAGACATGTCTACACTCACTACGGACATCTATGATAGGTCGTTCGACCTGGAGAAGGTTCATCCTGGGACTTGCTTGAGCGTCGATGACGGCGACTGGTTCGTTTTTCGAACTTTCGGCAGGTGGGTTGACGAGCGTGGCGGCACTTGGACGAGTGAAGATCTCGTCGACTTCGTAGAGGGTGGAGGTGGATACCCTCGCTTCAAGAGGCTCAACTAACCTACGCGAGCTTCAAGTAACTTGTGTAAGACACTCTCTATTCTAGGAGAACTTCCGTGAGAAAACTCACTGCAAAAGAAATCAATGAGATCACCGACGTCTTCGAAGCGGTTCTCGAGGCATATACTACGAGGACGGCTGAGGAGGACAAGGAGTGCCCGATCGACGGCGAGATCGTGGATCTCGGTAGTCTTCCCAGAGGCACAGGTATTTGCTGGCCTAGGGGTAACGGAGGGCTTGGTAATGCCTTCAAGACCGACGAGGGTTGGTTAGGAGACTACCCCAAGGGTGGCGCCACCCCCAATAACAGGTTCCTTGCTTCTATTCTAACCCAGGCCGCCGATGAGGGTAATGAGGCCAGGTTCGTACGTGGTCCTTACTCTAGTCCGGCCGGTTCCGCCACCTTCGAGAGTGAGGAAGAGCTTTACGAAGCCTTCGTTGAGAACAAGTCCATCGACTTTGGCGGCTACAAGCTCCTCCTCGACGGTTGGAAGGCGACCGGAGGCGACGTAATCGTCGTTAACGGTTCTTCTTCCTTCCAGGTCACCGCCTCATCAGCCCACACCGGTGATTGCTGGATTAGGTTTGAGGACGGTTTTGAAACCTACTCGCCTGAGGGTAACGTGGAGGCAATCGCCGAGTACTTCCCGAGTTTTCCGCTTCGCTTCGAAGTCTACCCTGCTCACATTTAAGAGGAACAATGACTAGAAAAACCGCCGGAGAATCGCTTCTCCAAACTACCAACGGAGATTTCATCAACTTGACTGGTCTTCCCTACCAGACAGTCATTCAGGGTTGGAATAGTGATATTTTCGCTGTTAACCTCTTGGACGGCTGGTATGGCCCGACCGGATACAAAATCTTCGCTTCGAATGATGAAGAAGTTGTCGAAGCTTTCGAGAATGATCCTCTCTGTGAAGGAGTTCGAGTCGCTTTCGATCCTACTAGGAGTGTTCCGAGAGGCGTTTGGGAGGCTCGTGGTCCTGAAGATATCGAAGCCCTCGTCGACGACTTGCTCTTCATGGAGTTTTCGGATGGAACCTCAATCGACTTCACGGCCTTCTCTCTTCGCTACACCAACTTCCTCAAGACGTTCCGCTCTAGTAACGGCTCTCTAGTTCTTCTCTATGGGTCTACGTGGTGGAGTTTCGAGGAAGGACCCGTCTCGGGTGGTATTGAGGCTCTCAGCGAACTCATTGGTCTCGACTTCGGAGACGACAGCGCTTGGGGCAAGCAAGAGTCTCTCTCCTACCCGATTCGCATCGAGTTCTTCTGCTAACCCACTACTACTCAGGAAGGTCTATCATGAGAAAATTCACCGCCAGAGAAATCAACGAAGTCGCTGAGGTTTTCAAAGAAACTCTCAAAGCCTGCACCTCCTCGAAGAAGACCGGAGGGTGGTTTGAGTTCGACTATGACAATTGGGTGCCGACCACTAAAGCCACAGTTAGCGGCCAGGAAGTCGACCTCGCCACTCTTCCCCCGGGTACGGCTCTTGCTAACAGGGTTTCTACTTACTTCAAGGAAGAAAGGAGAGGTTGGGGAGGGTGTACTAGAAAAGATCCCGACGGCGAAAAGCTTGCCGAGGAAATCGCCATGCATGAGACCGACGGGGACTTCACCGAGTTCATCTATAACCCCCTTTCTCCTGGGTCTCCGGACGCTTCCGCTACTTTCGAAGATGAAGAAGAGCTCCGCAAGGCCATTGTCGAAGATGGGTTCATCGACTTCGGAGGCCACCAGTTCGTCATCAACCAAGGCCATATTCCGGAGAACGCTGTAATTGTCGTTAACGGCACCGGTATCTATGGGTTCCTCGACCCCTGCTTCGCCGTCGATAGCTTAAAGGATTATGTTATCCGCCCGAAGGCGGTGCCTGGGGAGTTCGCCCAATACGGCCTCCCGATTCGTCTCGACCTCTACTTGTCGCCCTTCAAGCCTTTCTAAGGAGAGTCTCACCCTAAACCACCCTTGACTTCACCGTTGAGGGTGGTTTTCTTTGTGTTCCAGTTGATTGTTTATAAGTTTTCCTATAAAATATAGGTATGGGGCCGAGAAGAGGACCTCAACTACAAGGAGAACAACCATGAACTACGAACTTTCAGACAAGCTCAAGAGCGCGATCGAAGAAGAAGTCGCTCGACTTGCTTGCCTCTCCGACATATCCAAGGAAGTCGCACTCGGAAGCGACTTTTGCTTCACTCCGACCCAGGGAATGTACGCTGGACACCGAGTGAACGCCTTCGACCTCTTGGAGGACGGCTCTAAGATCCAGGTCGGGGGAGTGGTCTACATCTACAGCGACAACCTTTGGCGGGAAGAGGTCGGGTGGCCTACAATGACGACCGGAGGTCTTGCCTTCGAGTGTCGTGAAGCCCGTCGAGCTGGAAAGATCGTCGAGATCCTCAACATTGCCGAAGAAGGTGAAGAAGAGTGATCTACACGACTCACGAACTCGACTGGGAAGCACTCGACGCCGCACTCTCCTACCTCGATGACACAGAGACGACAGTTCGAATGAACATCTACAAGAACTCGAAGCCTTGGCCTCGGGCGGATATCGACCTCTCTCACCTCGACTCAGGTTCGATCATTGAGTATCTGGGGTTCATCTTCGTCAAGGAAGGCAATGTGTGGCGTTACGGAGAGTGGGTTGAGGCCGTGACTCTCGTAGACAAGGCACTCGCTCTACTCTTCACAAAGCATGGAGGGGTTCCTGCTCTCATGAGAAGTGCTGTCAAGGTTCCGGTCAACGCCTGAGAGGGTAGAAGACAATGATCAAGAATCTCAAGGAGCTCGAGGGACTTGTGGAAGAGGCTCGAGACGAAGAAAACTTCGAAGAACTCGAGAGTGAACCTGTCGTCATCTCCGCTTTGACGATGTTCTACACTCGACCCGTTTGGGTGAACTTCGAGAATCTCGCCGAAGGACAATCCGCGACTCTCGATAGGTTCATGTTCGTCAAGAAGGACGGCGTCTGGGTTCTTCAAACGGATGGTGCCTGGGAGCATCTAGCGCATGGAGGTGATGTCAAACTCACGAACCAGGAGTTTTCCTGGATCGCATTCAAGGCAAGCGTCATTCCGCTCGTGGGATGGCCTGTGTCTGAGCCTATTTGGAAGAGTGAATCCAAGTGGCCTATTCCGAACTAACCGTAGAAAGCCCCGTTCTCAACGTTTTGACGTGGGGGTTTATGGAGTAAGTGGCGTGGATGCCACGAATTCGAAGAAGGAGAAAGAAAGTGAACACCGAAGAATTCGAGAAGCTCGTGGAGAAACTCCGTGAAGTACTCGTAGAAGAGCCTCTAACTACAAGCCGACATGAGAATTGGGTTCGAGCCTATGAAGACGACCGCGAAGTTCTCATCAACATCACCAACGCACTCCCCGGAGCTCTTCTCCAGCTCAACAAAGTCTACTACTTCAAGCTTTTCTCTGGGTGGGTCTCTCCGGGTCAGGACAACCTACTTTTCAACGACTATGAAGTCACTCAAATGTGTCGGGACATCGTAGACAACGGCGCTCGAGTCGATCTTCTCAATTGGCCAGAGGAATAATCCACTTCTTGCTTCCTCTAAGCTTTGAAGGATCCTTCACTACTACTTAGGAGTACTCTCATGAGAAAACTCACTGCCAAGGAAATCAACGAAATCACTGACGTCTTCAAGGCTACCCTCGAGGCATGCTCTTCGAGAACGGCGAAAGTCAAGACTGCTGGAACCACGGTTGAGGTCGATGGTCAGGAAACCGACCTCGCCTCCCTCCCCATTGGCACAGCCATTGCCTGTGATGGTGGCCAGGCCTTCAAGACTTCGCAGGGTTGGACCGGAACCGCTCTTCCTGGCTACTTCTCGGATGATGAGGAAGCCGCCGCCGAACTTGCCGAAGAGTCTTCGGTTAGGTTCCTATGCGGTCCGTCATCCTCCCCCATCGCCTCTGTTACCTACGAAGACGAAGATGAGTGGTTTGACGCCGTTGCCGAGGATGAGTTCATCGACTTCGGCCAGACCGCACTTGTCCTCAACTCCGCTGATTCGGCTGGTGGTCCTGTGATTCGCATCAACGGCACGGCTACTTACTACTGCCAGATGGCGGACTACTTCTACAACGAAGCAGGCGAGACGCTTTCTTCCCCGTCTAAGCTCGCCCGAGACGCCGCCAAGTATGGCTTCCCGCTCAGTGTCGAGCTCTTCTCCCCTTACCGCTGATCCTCTTCTAAGAAGCACCCTTCTCCTAGACTCTATTGTTTAGGGGGGGGGTGTTTCTTTATCCCACTTGACTCTTTCTAGTACAAAGGAGAACATCATGGCAAACTATCAAATGATCGAAGGTCTCATGGACAACGTGATCGGAAAGTACGACGGTTTTCCGACCGTGGTCACACTTCGAGACGACTCCGGCGAAGACATTGTCGTTGATCTCAGCGATCTTCCGGTTAGATCCAACATTTTCCTGGACGATGGCGGCTTCTTCTCGAAGGATGGAGAAGACCATTGGGAGTACTACATCATCTTCGGTGTCGAACTCTCCGATAGCGAGATGGCCGCTGTTCTCAACACGCTGGGCGGCGGCAAGCTTTCCAACTAATAGAACTCCCGCGTTGCTCTACCAAAAGTAACGCGGGTTTTCTTTGTTTCCAGTTGATTGTTTATAAGTTTTCCTATAAAATATAGGTATAGAGGCCAACAGGGGGCCTCCCAACTACAAGGAGAACAATCATGCGAAACAATTTCGAGACCGACGAGATCATCGCCGATGCGATCGGAGAGTCCTTCAACGTTCCGACCGGAGTTACGATGTGGGGTGGACCCAAGTCCAACGAGAAGGTCAATGTTGACCTAAGCGAACTCGAGGTCGGAACCGATATCTTCATTGACGGACGTCTCTTCACGAAGCTCGATGAAGACGAATGGGGCTACTCGATTGGCTTCAACCCCGCTACTCACTTCCTCGATTGCGAAGTTGCCGCCATCATCAACAAGTTGAGCGACAAGTCCTCGCTCTAGTAGAAGAAACCCGCATCATCTCTTCAATGGTGGTGCGGGTTTCTCTTTGTCCACTTGATTCTTTATAAGAAATCCTATAAAATAGTAGTGTAAGAACCCATCTTCTAAGGAGAAGAAGTGATCGAAACACGAGAAGAGCTCGAAGAAGCTCTCAAAATCTCGGAAGACAACCGTTGCTTCAACGACATCGACGAAGTCTGCGACGAACTACGCTGGGAAGCATTCGGAGACTCAGCGACCACGGACCATGTAGAGTACGAGATTCGCAGGGTAGCCGACCGAATCACAGGATTCTACGCAGGAGACGACGAAGTCCCGAGTGGCTACTACTTCACAACCGATCCGACAGATCGTCTCAACGAGATCGACTACCTCAAGGAGCTCGAAGACTAATGGAGTATCACATCGCAGTAGACCGTTCTAGTGTGCGGGTTTCGGCAGTAGAAAAGCGTCCAGGGGGAGTCTACCGAGTGAAATCGCTTGCCCCAGGGTTTCAACTCTACTGCGAAGACGACTTCCGTAGAAACTTCAAGGGAGCGGTTTTCATCGAGAATGGGTCGGGTGGCTATCTCGTCTCTCCACTCCCGAAAACCGGGATGGGGGTCTTCTCGATCCAGACGACAATGATGTTGTCTCAACACAACAGCGCTATCAAGGACTTCTTCCACCTCGCGAAGGAGTATCTCATGACTCAAATGGACGTCTACCAACTCTCCGAGGACTCCAACTTCTTCATCTCTAAGGGTTTCGGCCTCGTTTCTCATAGAATCTACCCTCTCACAGGAAGGATTCTCCCCTGGGCTAGGTTCCAATCCGATTTTCTCAACGGGAAGACACTTCTCCTCGGGTCTTCAACCAATCCGAACGAGCTTCTCGACCGCATTTCCGTACTAGAAAGAAACTAGCATGCAAATCTTCACTCACCCGCTTCCCGAAGACCTGACACGGTCTTTCATCACTTCACTCCGTCTTGTTCTAAGACTCACCGAACACAAGGCTCTACGCCAGGAGAAGGACAAGGAGTGGGAGAAGCTTTTCCTCAAAGAGCTCGAGGAGTACATCTCTAACCTCGGTGGAGAGGTGATTCTCGGAGTCGACTTCGATGACTTCACTCCTGAGACAGGATGCTCCTACTTCATTTGGGGTACCCTCAAGCTCTACTTCCCGATCGAACTCACTCCGATTCTCTCCTTCCCGAGTGAACTTGTCTCACACAACGGGAAGGGACTCGTCATTTCGGACTCTCAAGCCAACCGAAACTACATCAAGACTCGACTTTCAGTCCTCACTCCTCTCGAGGACGGAAAGTTTGTAGTCTCCTTCCCGGACACGTTCTAGGAGAGGGGGTCACAGTGAGCACTAAAGCATACGATTACTTCATCACAAATCTCGGTGTCTTCGAAGCAGCGGATCGCATCCGAGAGACCATCAACCCGATTTTCTTCGCCAAGTTTCGTGAACAACTAGAGCGTCTCGGAGAACGTCTACGACACGACGCTAATCTCACTTGGAAGGGTGCGAGTTTCGACGCTCTTCTCGGAGATCTACCGTCCGATACTAAGCGTATTCTCCCGGAGTATATCGATGACTACGCCAAGTGTAGTAAGCATGACTCCGTAACCTCCCTCTATAGGCGCATGGAGGAGTTCAAAAACACTCCGATGCGCACCCTTAGCCCTCTTGACATCTTCTACGACGCACTAATCATGCGTGGACCCGAGGAAGACACAGTCGTATTCAAGGTGTTCTCCGAATGCCAAGACTACACAGAGGCGCTTTCAACCCAAGATTGGTGTAGCGACTTCTCTTACTGGAACAACACAGACCGGGACGAGAGTGTTTCGGAGAGGGAGTGGGAGCGTAGAAAGCGTTTCTATGACGCCGCAGGGTGGACTCCTCCTAGTGAACACTCCGTAGGCTTCACTCAACCGTGCGAATTCGTAGTCTACACGAACATCGACCTCTAGTTTCCTGGAGAATTGCGTTAGTTTCCCAGGCATTTTGGTTTTCCAGTTGATTAATTATAGGAAAACCTATAAAATAATGGTATGAGGAAGACCGACTTCTTCATTAACCCGGAAGGAAAAACCCGTGAACACACGAACCGCAGGAGGAATCCTCCTCACAGGAGCACTCCTCTTCTCTCTCTCACACGCCGCCTACGCCTCTACGCCGATCAAGGCGGAGATCACGAAGGCGACGTCCTCATCTCGCCAGACGTCCTCCGAAATCAACGTTGGAGGAACCTGGTCCACCGAGAAACTCGAAGTCGGCCAGTCCTTCACTGTCTCGACTACCCCGAACGAAGGCAAGGCTCCGTTCGAATGGTATGCCAGTTTTCCGTTCACTCTCGATGACGGGTCGGTTGTCGGTGAGTGTACCGCCGACCAGGCAACTCTCACGTGTAAGGTCAACGAAGTTCCCGCCGCCTACGTCGACAAGACGGACGTTCACGGGACCTGGTGGGCCCGAGCACGTCTCCTGGGAGGTGCGATTGGCACTAACGAGGGTACGATTACTCTCAACGGTGAAGTCGTGAAGACGCTCGTCTGGGGCGACAAGGAAGGCACCGGCGAGTGCACCAATGATTGTAGTGGCCCGGCCCACTACGAATTCGCAACACCCGAGAACGTCAAGTTCGGGTGGTCTAATGCCGATGGCACCATTTCTTGGGGCATCAAGTGGATCGCTAACGGGGGTGTCGAGTACACGGTCGAGGACTTCGACGCGAAGCTTGGCCCGACCGTGAAGTGCGCTAAGTCCGCTACGTGGGATCCGGCCACGACTGAGACTATCACTGCCAACCAGGTCGACGAGAACACGATCAAGTTCACTGCCCCGGAAGGCACGAAGACTTGTGTCGCCTACCCGCCGGAGCACACAGTGGTACCCGAGGGTCAAACCTCTGCGACCAATCATGCCGAAGTCAATGGCATGAAGCTTGAAGCAACCGCCGAAGTTCGCTCTAGTGGTGGTACGGATGGTGATGGCTCTACGAAGCCTAAGCCCCCCGTTCCTTCCCCCGAGCCTTCCAAGCCGTCCGAGCCGACCCCTGAGCCTTCGAAGCCTTCGGAACCGACGCCTGAGCCGTCCAAGCCCTCAGAGCCTACTCCCGAACCCTCGAAGCCCTCTAACCCGACCCCTGAGCCTTCGGTGACTCCTAACCCTGAGCCTTCGAAGCCTTCTACTCCTAACCCCGAACCCTCCAAGCCCTCCGAGCCTACCCCCGGACCCTCGGTGACTCCCGACCCTAAGCCTTCTACGACTCCGGCCCCTGAGCCTTCTAAGCCCTCGGAAACCCCGAAGCCTTCCGAGACTCCTAAGAAGACCGAGGATAAGCCGCAGTCCGACCCGACCCCGTCCCCTGAAAAGCCCCAGGAGAACTCTCCTAAGAGTCCCACCCCTACAAGCCTCGCTCGTACCGGCTCGGATTCTACTCCGCTCTTCATCGGCACGGGTCTTCTCACGGCAGGCCTTGGGGCTCTCGCAATCCGACGCATGGCAGGAGACAAGAAGTGAGTGAGTTAGAGCTCTACCCGGACGAGATGAATCGCATTACTCTCGTTTGGGCGGAGATCCAGAACGAGTTCATCGGTCGCAGTGACGATCTTCGCACCCTTTTCGATCTCAAGAAGAGAGCGGAAGACAAGTTCCGTGAAATCGGCTTCCTCGTCGAAGTTGATATTGCTAACCAGGAACTCGGCGACGATGGCTACCTCTACACTTCTCCAGTGATTCACCCGTACGGTCGAGTTGTTGGTGAAGACTCCCACGATCACGAGAAGCATGCTCGCGAAGTTCAGGCCGGTCTCGAAGATGGCATCGCTGGAACAGTGCGTGAAGATGGTTCTCTCGGTGACTCTAAGTTGACTCTCATTTAGTAGGTCACTCTAGAGGTACCTGAAACCCCGTAGTGGATCCTTGTAGAGGGGATTTGCTACGGGGTTTCCTATTCCCATCTTGTTCTACTCGTTGTTCTCTTGTTAGAAAAGGTTTTCTTCCAGTTGATTGTTTATAGGAAATCCTATAAAATATAGGTATGAGGACAACACTCGCAGAGGAGCGCATCAAAGCTCGAGTAAGGCAACTACTCGCACTAGCTTCGTCGAGTTCGTCCGAGAACGAGAGGAAACTCGCTTCTATTCAAGCCGAGAAACTCATGAAGAAGTACAACATCACCGAAATCGACGTAGACGACGAAGATGACAGGAAGTTCACGTACTCGGACAACCCACTCACGACTAATGCGCAGTCGTTTATCCTCACAGCGATATGCATCGCATACAAAGTCACGCCGAGATACACTCTTCTCGCCGAAGATTCGAGCTACCTCACGAGAGAAGTCACCTTTTCAGGGAGTTCTCAAGCGAGAAGTCGAGTTCGCAAGGCCTACAAAGACGTCATCAGGAGGTGTCAAGAAGAACTCGATAGGCTCAACTACCGCAAAACCACGATGACACTCAACTCAATCTACTGCGGGGCCGCTAAGAGTCTCCTCTCGAGACTTCCTCCAACCCCAAAATCCACCTACGAAGACGGGTTAGTACCCTACAAACCTGTCAAAGTCGCTGAGCCGCCGACTCAACAACACCTCTTCGATGAAGGAAAGCGGTTCGGAGACACACTCTCATTCTCAACACTACTACAACTCGAACAAGTTCAATTCGAACAAGGAGAACAATCATGAACAAGAAGACCAAGACTCTCGCGAGTGTTCTACTCGGAGCCACCGCATTTCTCGGGACTTTTAGCCCCTCTCTAGCGGCTTCGAAGCCTGGAGAGATCGATCCAGTCCTCCCTCCCTCAACGATGACTGCGAGTGGGAAGACGTTCTATATCCAGTCCGCCCCCGAGGCAACAGGTGGAGGTGGGAATGTGATTTGTGGGCCGTACGACAAAGACCCTTCTCACACGGTTTTTCTTTGCCTCAACACTAACACTCAAATCGGCTTCGCAGGAGTGATCAACACTGAGAAGGTTTCGGGCAAGTCTTATCACTTCGAGGAAGGGACTCGAGTCGAGTCCGGAGTCAATGACCTAGCCCAGGACTTCGTGGCTAAGTCTCGGGGTGAAGAGATCTCCTCTCTTACGACTCAGCGGAACATCCTCGCCGCACTTTCCGTCGTTCTTCTCCTGATTATCGCCGCAGGAGTCTACTTCCTTCGTAGCCTCTCCAAGAAGAACAAGATTCTCGAGAAGAAGGCGAAGGCGTACGACCAACTCCAGGACCTCGCCGAAGGACTCAAGACCCACTACCCTCTTAGCTCAGGAGAATGATCACAATGGACACCAGCGAAATCATCGAAACCACTCGTGAAGCCATGGCGGTTCTTCGTCCTCTCTACGATGCCGTCAACGATGGCGAGATCCACGGGAGTTTTCTTAGAGGCGCCATTCTCGATGCAATGGCTCAACTCACGATCGTCATTGATGAAGCCGAAGATTTGGAGTGATTCACCCTTCTTCCACTTGATAAATTATAGGAAATCCTATAAAATATAGGTATGAGGCCAAAGGAAGGCCTCCCATACAAGGAGAGACATCATGAAGTACAAGATCGATTGGATCCAGTTCGCCTCACTCATCATCGCATTCACTGCCTACGCAGGGGTAATCTGGGTGATGTTCACGTTCTGGGCGCCTTGGCCCATCACTTTCCCGCTCATCATCATCGCCGCCGTAGCATCCGGGACGTGGTCCTACCGCTACTCCCTCCATGAGGAGAAGAGCAATGAACCTCGCTGAATATGCTGACGAGTGGGAGAAGAAGCACAGTGACTTCTCTTCCTGGGGAACCAACTCTCTCGAGATTCCTGTCACAGGCAAGGCGAAGCTGATTACTGGACTCCAAGACCTCGAGAACCTCGAAGGGCGAGTGACCTTCACTTGCATTGGACTTAACCCGGAGAAGACGACTTTCACACGACGTGAATACCGCAACGGAGTCGTCCGCTGGATTCGAAACGACGATGTTCCGGTCCAAACCGAGGAACTCCTCTACAACCTCGCTTCAACAGTGCTAAACGAAGGCGAAGTCCTCATTTGGACGGACGAAGCCTACAGCACTATGAGGGAGAGGGAACTCCTCTGGTTCGTGGAAGGGGCTAAAGAGCGCTTCCAGGACTACATCAACTTCACTTCCTCTCCCGAAGTCGTCTCGATCAAGGCAAAGGGACTCAACCGACCCATTCGAGATGTGAGCGACCTCGACAAACTCCCGAACAAAGTCCGCTTCGAAGTCAACCACGGAACCTTGGTTTTCGAGAAAGAGACGATCTTCGAGAAGACCGTTCGCTGGAAGTATCGCCAGAGAATCCAGTTGAGTAGCTCGGAGTTTCTCACGATTCTCGCTCAAGCCGCACTCGACAAACTCGACATTGTCTACAACTACGAACACGTCATCTCACTCTACTAGAAGGAAAGACCATGAACACGAGGATCTACAACTCAAACACGCTCGGCGAACTCCTCGAGAAGGCGAAGAATCTCACGGAAGAACTCGCTTCCTCGAGTCTCGGCTCTCCTCTCTACATTAGTTGCGAAGAACTCGTCGAAAGCATCGAGATCTACTCCGCCGAATCCTTCGAGGAGTTTCACCCTGGTAGTCTCATCACTGTCGGCAAAGTCTCCTACATGAAGATCGCTGGTGGTTCCTGGGTTTGCCAGTCCGGCGTAGTTCTCTCACAGGCCGAGTTCTTCTCACTCTTCCTTCGTACCCTCGTCCAAAGCCCTATTCCGGGTGTCTATTGCCCCTACTTCGGTGAGAAGGAGGAGGTTGAAGTAGGGGCTAGGGAGGATCCTGCGAAAGAACTCGATCTTCTTGAGAGCTCTTCCCGTGAGAATGGTGAGGGTATCCCGATTCGCTGGGGTGATAAGGCCTATCTAGTCACTTCTCCGGCGGATCTCAACCTCGAGTTGTGGAGCTACTTCGAAGACTCGAAGGGAGTCACCTACACCCGCAAGAAGACCGACCACGACGAACTCGTTTGGACTCTTTCCCTGTCTAAGTCTAACTCTTCACTCGGAGGCGAACTTGAGAAGGTTCTCTCTAACTCCGAGCTCTTCGAGTTGATGATGGAGCGCTTCTACAAGTACGGTGAAACCTACCACTCTACGCGCTTTCTCGTCAAGTCTTCTTCCCCTTCCAGTTGATTGTTTATAGGAAATCCTATAAAATATAGGTATAGAGGAAGGAAAGAACAATGTACACTCTCACAATCGACCCCAAGAACTTCGAAGCATTCCCCGTCAAGGTGACCGAAAATGAAGACTACGAGATCTTCTTCCGCGAAGAACCCGTGACTCTCACTGAAGAGGAACTCAAGGAAGACTACAACGGAGGAGTCCTGGTTTTCACAACGCGAGGAGACTTCCTCGTCCTCCCTAAGGGATTTGACCCCCGAGACGGGTGGGTTGAGCCGGTTAAGTTCGGCATCCAGCACTTCCTCCAGGACGGGACCTGGACCTCCAGCGAATACGGAAGGGGAGGTATGAGTGAAGCCGAGAAGGGAACGCGGGAGAACTACTTCTACCGCCTTTTCCAGTCGGGCGACTTCCAGGAACTCGTCTCCTTCGAGGAAAAGGGTTCCTCCTACCCCGTCCAGTTCAACTGGATTGAGAAGTGAGATGGACACCATCACGACTCAAGCGGAACTCGAGAGACTCCTCTACGCCTATAGGGGGAAAATCTTCGGAACTCTGTGAAAAACCACGGTAAAACCACCTGGAGACCATGTGTCCTAGGTGGTTTTATCTTATAATAGCGCATATAAGGAGGCTAGATGGTCACTAAGCGGAGTATCAACCTCTCGAGTCTTTCCTCAGGTGTCGACCTCATTTCACAGTTCCGTAACGCTTTGACACCTCAAAAGCCTTGGGAGTCCATCATTGATTTTGCTACCCACCCGAGCTTTTGTGGCCTCAAACTCTACCCCAGGCAACACACTTTCCTGAAACTAGCCTACCTCGAAACCGACTCGATGACTCAATACGACCTAGACGTCATTGAGGAGTGGCGTAAGGGATGGAGTCAACCGCAACCCGAAGGCACCCAATCCGATATTTGGTATCGCATCGACTATCTCAAGAAAAACGGCTACACACATTTCCCACACATTCAAAACGTTCTAGGGCGTCGAGCTTCTAAAGGCATGTTGGGCGGTATTCTCGGAGCCGAGAGGCTCGCTTACTTCTACTCTCTCGGAGACTTCCAATCGCACTTCGGGCTCCCTCCAGGCAAAGACGCCTACCTCTCAGTTATCGCCACGAACACGGTTCAAGCCAAGAAGTTTCTCTTCGCCGATATCCGTCAAGCGGTTGAGCAATGTCGCTATCTCGAAACCGCTATCTCGACTTCGAATGAGTACTCTCTTAGCCTCCGCACCGAAGCCGACAAGAGACTCATCGCCGAGTCCGAAAGACGCGGTATTAGACTCGACCACGAAGTAGCCACGGTTAGAGCAATCGCCGCCTCCTCCACTTCATCCTCCGGTCGTGGTGGTGTAGGCTTCGCCAACTTCTACGACGAGTTCGCACACATGCAAGCCGGAACAGGTGGCCCTAGAACCTCGGAAGAAGTCTACGAAGCCTACCAACCCTCACTCGACCAGTTCGGTAGAGAGGCACTCACCTACATTCCCTCCTCACCCTACACGAAGGTCGGCAAATTCTACGACCTCTACAAGTCCGGTTCTATTCTTCTCGACTCTTTCCTCAATGACGAGGGTAAGAAGACGTCTTCCGACTACGTCAAAGACGACACTCTAGCCGAAGACCTCGAGTCCGAAGAGAAAGTCGCTTACGCCGACCCCGAAATGCTCATTGTCCAACTTCCCTCTTGGGCTCTCTACCGTGATTGGCAACACGCCTACTCACTCGTGGGTACAACTTTCAAGGGAGCGATTCAATACGAGCCTCTCCGTAACGGAGTCATCGAAAACGAGCGTATGGTTCGACTCGAGAGAAGAGACCCAGAGAAGTTCAAGGTTGAGCGTAGAGCCCAATTCGCCGAAGTCATCAACTCCTACCTGGAACCCCAGAAAGTCGATGAGATCTTCGAGCCTCTTTGGGATGGTAGAGTTCTTTCGGAGCAAAACGCTGGTTCTCACGCTCTCGTCTACCACGGTCATTGTGACCCGTCCAAGACTAACGCTAACTTTGGCCTCGCTATTGGCCACCTGGAGGAGTGCCCTGAGCCTGACGAGTACGGGAACAAGTGGAAGCACGTCGTCTTCGACTTCCTCTGGGCTTATCAACCCAAAGACTTCCCGGACCACACGGTTGACTACATTAAGATCGAGAAAGACATCGAGAATCTCATCTCGAACTTCCCGACGATGGAACTCTTCACCGCCGACCACTGGAACTCGATTCTTCTCCTAAGCGAACTTCGAAGATTCACTCAACTCAAGAGACTCGGGACAAGGGTTGAGGAAGTCAAGTTCACTTCCTCGAGAAACCAAGACACCGCCGAAGCCTTCAAAGCCGCCATGAACCTCGGATGGGTTCACGCCTATAGAGACTCACTCTTCAATGACGGGCAAGGAAGCCTCCTCGAGACGGAGTTGAAGTTCCTCACGGAGCAAAACGGCAAAGTCCAAAAACAATCCGTGGGTCCGTGTACGACTAAGGACTTGGCCGACTGCGTTATGGAAGTCACTGTGAGGCTTCTCGGAGAACAACTTGGGTCCTGGAATAGAGAGAAGCTTTCTTCTCCGCCTGTTTCAGGACTCCAGGGAGGGTACCCGACCCCGGGTTCCTTCTCAAACGACACTTTGTCTTCACTCAAGTCTCTTTCGCAAAGAAGAACACCAGGTATGGGGAGAGCATCTCGAGGAAGACGAGGCTACTAGGAGAATCATGACCGAGTCTTTAGAGAAGCGACTCCGCTTTCTTAAACGAAACCTCTACCTCCAAGAGGATCCCTCGACTTTCCTCCACGAAATCGAAGAAATCGAGGCTACACTCTCCTCCAAGGTAGAGAAGGAGTTGACTCTAGACGACCTCAACCTCTCCCCAACCCTATTCTCCGAGCCCCTCCCGGAGTACCTCACGCGTTTTTGCTTCACAAACGCCCCACTCTTCCTCAAAAACAACCCCGACGCCATCGAAGACGTCAAGATTCGCAGAGAGAAGGCCACCCAATTCGCCTTCGAAGCGAACAAAACCCTCTCCAAAGACCTTCTCGAGAGAACTATTCTATACTTCATTGAAGAGGTAGAAAGAGTTCGAGGCGAAAGTTTCAGGCGTTGGCCTCTCTACACGTTCTGCGGAGACAAGTGGCATTCGGAGCCCAAGAAGAAGTCAGGAGAAAGAAGTGAGGTTTACTAACGTCGGATCCACGGGGTATGCCGGAAACGAGATTCAAGGCGTCGTCTTAACGGTTAGCATCGAGTCTCGCACAGTCATCCTCCAGGAATCCTACGGAGACATCCTCGAAGTTTCTTTCGAACTCTCGAATTCACCCATCTTCACCGTTCCAAGCGTAGGCGAAGAGTGGGTTTGCACTCGAATCGGTGGGGTTTGGTACCTCGACAAGAGGACTTCTAAGCAAAATACGGCCCTAAACCGCGATCTCAAAGAGGGAGACCAGGTTTGGAGTAACCGTTCCGGACGCATTCTCGTCGAAGGAGCCGATGGAAGCGTCATGGCTATTAGCGGTTCCACGAGTAAAAGCCGCCCTAAGACGCCTCTCGGGCTTCGTCTCGTCACTCAACTCCAGGAAAACGGCACCTCCACCCTCAAAGCCTTTTGGGCCGAAGTCACTGAGACGGTGGACGGCAAGAAACTCAACGATGTTCAATACGAAGTGTGGGTTTCGGAGGGTGCGGGATACTACCTCTACGGGAAGACTTCGGAGAATCACCTCAAAATCACCGATTTTCCCGAGGTAGACGCACTATTCTTTAAGGTGAGGGCAGTTACGGACACTCTCTTCGGCGACTTCACGGCACCTGAATCCGTGAGATCCTCGAGTTTACGCCCAAACGTCACCCAGAAACCCTCCACTCCGGTTCTAACCTCGGTTCTCGACCGTCTAAGCATCAAGTGGGATGGACTCTTCGAGGATAGAAGCCAAGCTCTCTCGCTTTCTAAGGTGAAAGCCTTCGGGATTACGTCTCGAGACTCCAGCGAAATCATCGAACTCGGCTCACTTTACGGAGCAGGCGAGATCTCTTACGCGTTTTCCTTCCTCCCCGTGACGGTTACTGTCTACTTCATCGGCTATGACAACTGGGGGCGACCCACCGAGCAATCCGCCCAAGCCGTGAGAACACTCACAGGTAACCTCAACACTGAAGCACTCACTCAAGTCCGTGGAGAAGTCGAGTCCAAGGTGAGTGAAGCACGACGAGAGCTTGAGGCTAGTACAAGAGAACGCGAAGACGCGTTGAAGAAAGCGGTTGACTCCAAGTCGACCATCATTAGATCCGGTTCTACACCTAATAAGTCGGGTACTACTCCGGGAGATTTGTGGTGGCAATACCCGAATAGCTCACTTGAAGGCACGGTCATTGGCCAGTGGGTTTGGGACGGTAGGATATGGAAAGAGAGCCTCATCGGGTCCTCCATCATCGCTGACGGAGCCGTAACCGCTGAGAAAATCACGGCTACCGAAAGTCTCATGACGAAACTCCTCTCCGCGAGGAAAATCTACGCCAACGACCTAGTCGTGGGCGGGGGAGATAACCTCATTCGGGACCCCACTTTCAAGTTCACGGAAGGTGACTCCCGTCTTTGGCTCAACAACTCTGGCTTCCCCATCAACGTAGTAGATGAGTCCAACGCCTCTATGAAGACTTGGCCAGGCACTCCGAACTTCTTCAAAGTGACGCAGCAGAGTAGATCCAATAGCCCCACCTTTTACGATTGGTACTACGATTGCACTCGAGTAACCAACACTCAATTTAAGCTCAACCACCCCTTCAAGCCTTCACAATCGCGTAAGTATGTTCTCCGCTTTGAAGTCGCGATTCCTCAATCCGTCGCGAGTGCCTTCGTAGAGTACGTCAATAGTGTCTTCGTTCCCGAACTCTACTACCTTGATGCTCGAGGATGGGTTCGCACTTCTAGTATCGACTACAAAACCACCCGATTCGTCGCCACCTCTCTTGTTATTGACAACGACAAAGTCGTGCATACGTACGAGTCCATGTTTGAACTACCCGATGAGGCGGTTGAGTTCACTCTTAGACTCCGAGCCTCCGCTATCTCCTACAATCAAGCAGTTAAAACCACCTCCGTACTCTATGTGAGTAACGTCTCACTCAAGGAGAAGAAGTCCTCCGCCGATCTCATCGTGGATGGAGAGCTTTGGGCAACACTCGCGAAGTTCGACAAGCTTGAAGTTCTCGATAAGCTCACAGCTCAAAACGCCGAGATTCCTGGAACCCTCATCGGCAACGATATTCTCGGCAAGAGTATCTATGGTGGACAAATCGCAGGTGCGAAGATTACTCAGGAAAACTACACCACGGACTCTACGAGGATTTTCAACAACTATGTGCCGGGCTCTATGGGCTGGTGGGTTGGGAAGAAGGGTCCTTGGACGGGACCCTTCAAGAGTCTCTACCCTGACAGTACTCATAATTTCGACACCATCTCTCGTATTGTCTCAAACATAACCTCTATCAAGTACTATACCAAGCTCGACTTAGGCATTGCACAAGCCAACAAATCCAGAAAACTCGTCTTCCTCTTCTACCACAAGTCTGGCCCTCGAGCAATCATCAACTACACCCTCACGCCGGCTAACAACTCTCAAAAAACCCTCACAGGTTCCTTCGTTTCGAGTCTAGGCCCTAACCGAGTCGAGATTAACCTCACCGATAGTGACATCAACTCCTACGACTTCGAACTCACAACAAAGAGTGGGGAACCTGTAGAGATTATTCCCTACCAGCTTATCTGCGAGATTAACACACTCTCCGGTCTCATCGAACTCGACAGCAAAAACAATACTCCTACCCAGTCGTTCAAAACCTTCAATCCGAACGAAGAGACTCGAATGACTCCGACAGGGTTGGAGTACTACAAGAGTGGTACTAAGAAAGGCTCCTATGCTTGGGAGAACTTCGTAGCGCCACCCACTGGCTACCTCTTCGTCCCGGACCGCTACCTCCGGTTCTCATCCGCCCCTAACCCTTCGGAGGGTTACTGGCAAGTTCTCCGTCTCAGGGAGGCCGAGCAAGCTTTCTTCCAGGGTAGAATCGTTCGTGACGGTGATGGAATCAAGATCACCGAACCCGGCTGGTATGAAATCTACGGCATGATCCGCTGTGTACCAGAAAGGTGGGGCGACGTTTGGGGATGCGGTGTTTCCCCCTGGGGTAAACCCTTCGACCGCTCTTGGCCCTACCAATACGGGACTTCTCCTGGTGTTAAAGCCGGTCTTGTCACGATTGAAGCGCGTCAAATCAGGAAGTTCACCGAGCAAACCGTAATTCACCTCAAAGCGCTCCACATTGGCAGCGAAGACACGTCTGTCAATTCTGCATGCTTGTACGCTAGATATCTCGGACCCATTTCCTAAACCCCCGCTCTCTTTTTCGTAAGGAGTGGAATAACCTCTACTCTAGGAAAGGGAGATCATGGGTAACGTTCAAACCTTCATCAACACCATCGCTTGGTGGTGTGAGAATGGCGACTTAGGCTACGACCAGTGGAACCGCTGGGATATTCGAGAGGGCGGCGAGTGCGATTGCTCCTCTCTCGTAATCCAGTGTGCTCGCTGGGCTGGTTTCGAGACCGGTGGAGCGACCTACACGGGTAACATGCGTTCGGCCTTCACTGCTAACGGTTGGGTTGCACTCCCCAACGACGGCAACCCCTACCCGGGTGATATTCTTCTCAACGACGCCAACCACGTCGCCGTCTACCTCGGCGGTGGAAGACTCGCCCAGGCCTCCATCGACGAGAGAGGCGAAATCGCTGGCGGCCAATCCGGCGACCAGATCGACTACGAGACCAACACTCGCTCCTACTACAACTACCCGTGGAGTTGCTACCTCCGCTACGTGGGTGGCGAAACCGAGTCTACGGGTTGGGTCCCCGCCGACGACCCGTACAACCCCAACGGCTACGGTGAGACCTACGTCGCCACGATCCAGACCCTTCTCGCACAGAACGGCTACTCGGTTGGCTCCGACGGCGCCGATGGTGTCCTCGGTGAGAAGACCTTCGAGGCCATCAAGAAGTTCCAGGCCGACCACGGTCTCGAGGTGGATGGCATCCCCGGTCCCAACACGGTTTCCGTACTCCACGGCAACAAGGCTTCCGGCCCTAAGCCTATGGAGAAGAACGAGACGGACGGTCAAGTCACCCTTGAGGTGGATGGCATCCCCGGTCCCGCGACCATTGCACGCTTCCAGCAGGTCATGGGAACCGAGATCGACGGTGTCCTGGACGAGGACGGCTCGCCGGCCGTTAAGGCCTTCCAGCACTTCCTCAACTCCTACGTGCCTTCCGGAAGCATCCGTGACCTCAACGGAGACGATGCCGTAGAGCTCGATGGCATTCTCGGCCCCAAGACCTGGAGAATCTTCCAGTACTGGGCTTGGTGCAACCACAAGGACGTCGTCGACCAGTTCGCCGCCTCCTGGGAGTTCGCCGAGTTCGTCGACGGTGAAGACGGAGTAGTCACCTGGAAGGTTTTCCAGACGCTTCTCAACATCTCCTACGCGTACAGCGAGAGAATTGCGTAATGCCCCCTTTCGCTTACTTGAAGGGCGACGTCCAGTCCCCTACGAGAGAGCACCTCGTATGTACGATTGGCCTTGAAGGCACTCGAACTTATACGAGTGAAGGAGCCCTGGTTATTCCTCCGGGGCTCCACAAGTTCGTAGGGCACTGCGACTTACCTGTACCCGCGGGAACATTCACTGTCGTTCTTAGAACCGGGAGAACGAGGCTTCAAGCCGAAGTGACTTTCGAGGAGGGTAAGACTTACACTCTCCAAGAGCTCTTCAACGGCACCAACACCGGGGCCCCTACTCCTCCCAACACAGGGACTCCCACCCCCGACACAGGGGCTTCTATTACCAACAAATCCCCTCTCACTATTGTCGTAGAGGACGGGGTTATTTCGGTGAGGGAGAAGAAGTGACCACAGAAGACGACTTCGAGACTTACTTCCAAACCTACACTCGCGATAAAATCGACGAGATCGTAGGTGAAATCCGGAGTACGACTACTTCTAACACCGAGTCTCTTAGAACTCTTCAAGCGCAGTCCGAGGAGAACTCGAAGAAGGCAACTACTCTCCAAGCCGAGTCCGCCGAAAACAAGGAAGGGATCAAGGCACTCCAAAACCGCCTCTCCGAAAGCCAAACTCGGGCTAGTAACCTTGTCCAGGCGGCTAAAAGCGATCTCGAAAAGAAGGATAGTGACCTCGAGAAGAAGAATAGTGATCTAGCTAAGCGTGTGGAGAAGCTTGAGTCGGCACCCCCGCCGAAGGCGAGTGTTAGTATTCCTGAGAAACTCGACTGGAACAACCAACTCTACCAGTACGAGACTTATGACTACAAGATCTCTGTCTACCACATTGTAGGCCCCATCTACTATGTCTACATACACTTTTCGAACAACATTCTCCCTCATAGTAACTCCAGGAGTGTTTACAACTTCGAGATTTCTCAAGAGATTGCCAGCCTCAAACTTTTCTTCACTCCCCAGAAGGTTAGTGGTTTGTCGGGAAGTAACACACTCCATGTTAGTTCTATGAACCCTGGTGGTAGGTCTTTCCTACTTGACGGAATGGGGACAGTGGATGACAGCGTGGGTAGGGTTGGAGTCTATGCAATCTCCGTGGTTAACTCTTCTCTCCCCGACGTGGCAGAAGACCATCTGTAAGGAGGAGTCTAAATGCTCATCGACTCTACTAAACCGGACTTCACCACGATGAGTGACGTGGAGTTCTTCAACTTCTCCTCGTCTTGCCTCGCTGAAAAGAAGAAGAGAGAAAGAACTCTTCTCCTCCGGGACGAAATCGAAGAAAAGGTCCAGGAATACCGCAACTATGCCAGGAACCAACCTCCGGTTGACGTCAAAGACCTCAAGAGGGAGGTTGGACCCGGAGAGCGTGTTCTAGTAGAAGGCGTAGAGTATGAGAATATTCTACCGCTTTTCCTAGACTTAGAGTCTCGAGACCCCTTCAAAGCTCCTTGGGCTTGGCGCGAAGTCAAGGCGAAGCCTATTGACTGGTCGCCTGACGAGTTCTACGAGAAGGGCGTCTACATACTCTTCCAGGGTCAAACTTACGAGGTCCTCAACGACCACAAGTCGGACCCTGAGAAGACGCCGGATAAAGATTCGGTGAACTACAAGAAGAACTAGAAAGGAGAAGAAGTGTTTGATGTGAACACTCTCCTCGTCGGGATCGGGTTCAACCCCGAGATCGTAGCAATTTTGCTCGGTCCTCTCCTGACGACTGGCCTGGCGGCGGTTGACCTGCCGCATTGGAGTGCTACTAAGAGACGAGTCCTCGTCATTGTGGTAGCCGCCGTCCTGTCCGTACTCGTGTGGGTTTTCGGGGCCTACCCCGCTGCTTGGCAGTACTTCATCGCCGTCTGGGGCGTTATTCTAGCATCCGCCCAGACGTCTTTCACGATCCTGAAGAAACTCGGCTTCGTGGACTGGGTGGGTCGCGTCACTCCTGGTGGCGAGCCCAACGTAGACAAGTCTAGTGACTGAGATCTACACCAACAAAGAGGTCGTGAGTGCCCTAGCTGTGTTCATCGTAGCATTGCTAGGAGCCTCCGCGGCCATTGTTAGACTTATTCCCAAGTACTTTGAGAACCTCCTCGATAGTAAACTCGAGAGTGTCACAAAACATGTCGAGACTACCCGGAAGGTCGCTGAAGGTGCCGAGCGTGAAGCTAGACTCGCTAAGGAAGAAGTCCAAAACGATCACTCTTCGAACATTAGAGAAGACGTCGACGCATCCATCGAGACTACCTGGTTGGCCGTTAACGCCATTGAGGATGTCAAGAAGACTCTTGGATCAGTGACTTCGACACTCTCCGAGAACGGATCACGTCTTGAAGACACGAGTCGTACGGTTCGGGGACTTGTGAGAAGAGTAGACGAACTTTCGGAGCAACAAGGATCGCTTCTTTCACAGCAAGAGCGACTTCGTGAAGATCTTCGCCTCGAGAGACTCGAAAAGACGAAGGAGCTTCAAATCCTCCGAGAGCAATCCCACGACGAACACGAAAGACTCTGGCGCGAGTTAGGGTCAAACTAACCTACCCTACTCTCGTTTAAAGAGTAGACCTACTAAGGAGAAGAAATGAAACGACTTTCCGCACGGGCTATCAAAGCCTTGCATCCGTTTTTTTCGGACTATCTAGCAAATGCCAAGACTTCGAGTAACCTCGAGAGTCGTCTTTGCCTTCTCCGTGAGGACTTCTACAAGAGGGCACAAGAAGTTCTCCCCGAAGCGTCCGATGAGGACCTGGACGACGCTTTCGACGACTACGAAGAGTACGTTACTAGCTCTAGAACCTTCAAGAAGCGTAAGGCTAGTGACGAGTTCGTTGCTCCCAAACTCCCCCAATACGGTTCTCCGGACCTCGAGGGTGAAGAGTTCAACAAAGACGAGCCGATTCCCTGTCCCGAGTGTGGTGAGGAGCTTGAGAGTAAGGTCGGCTCCCAGAAATGCTCGTGCGGGGCTATCTCCAACATCTCTCTTGTAGAGACTCCTACTAAGACGAGCTTCTATCGCAGGATTGTCCCTGACCGTTCCACGATGAAGATTGCTGGAGGTCCTCCGGACTCCTACTACATGTTCGACCCTAGAGCCGACGTAGACGACTATGCACTCGAGAGAATCGAGGAAGACGTCCAGGACCTCATCGACGAACACGTTGAGAAGATTCTCCAACTCGACCCCGACGATATCGAAGCCGTAAGAGCCGAGGTTCGGGAGTTGAGTGACGAAGCGGAGCGTCTTCCCTACAATTACGATATCTACGACTACGACTACGACCTAGAATCCGGTACGCACTCCCCCGAATGGATCCGGAACCACCCCTCCTACAAGGAGAGATATGGGGATGGTGGACCTGTCGAAGAAGACATGGAGTACTAAATGGGCTTTCGGCAACGCGTAGCCAACCTCATTGCGGGGTCTTCCACTGTGAAGGCTCCGCCTTCAGGTAAACTCTCGAGTCTTCAAATGGCTCTACCGAAAACCCGAACGCCTCTCAAGACTCTCGAAGACCTGGGGATCAACTACGACCTCACCGAGAGTACGAATCGTGGCCAAATCCGTGAATGGTGTCGTGGCTACTACGCTACACACCCCATCGTAGGCACTTGCATCGACATCTACTCGAGATTCCCTGTACAAGACTTCGAGATCAAGTGTAAAGACCCCGAGCTTCAAGACTTCTACGAAGACCTCTTCCTAGATGAGAACCGTCTCAACTACAACCAGTTCCTCGTAGACATGGGTAGAGAGTTTTGGACGGTGGGTGAGGTTACTACACTCGCCTCCTTCAACCAGGACCTTGGGGTTTGGACCTCCGAAGAGATTCTCAACCCGGACGATCTCGAGGTTCTCCCCTCGGCTTTCTCCGCGGACCCGATTGTTAGAGTCTACCCGCCTCAATACCTGCAAGAAATCTTCCGCGGAGGCACTCAAGGCGACTATCTCCCCTCGGAACTCGACGCTATCAAGAGAAAGTTCCCGGGTATCGGCCAATCGAACTTCGATAGCTTCCTAGACGTCGACGCTTCCAACATCTCGAGAATCGTCAACAAGGTTTCTCCGTGGGACCTCTACGGTACGCCTCATCTTCTCCGTGTTCTTAGGCTCCTAATGACCGAGGAAAGCCTAAGCGCCGCACAAGACGCCGTAGCCAATAGACTCTACGCGCCTTTCATCCTGGCGAAACTCGGTTTAGACCGTGTTGACGGTGGAGAACCCTGGATCCCCGACTTTGAGGACCTTGAAGCTACCCGAGATCAAATCAACGAAGCCCTAGCCGCCGACTTCCGCCTCCTCGTACACCACTATGGACTCGATATCCGCTCAGTGTTTGGCCGAGAGTCGATGCCTAGACTCGACAACGACTTCGATCGAGTGGAGAGAAAGATCCTCCAGGCATGGGGCATCGGTGAGTCTTTGCTTTCAGGGTCCTCCAACGGGTCCTATGCCTCCTCCGCACTCAACATGCAACTCGTGACCCAGCTGATGACGACCTACCAAAAGTGGCTTCAAACCCACTTCCGCCGTAGAGCCGCCGTCATCGCCGAAGCTCAAGGCCACTACGACTACGAGCTCTCGGGCAACTCCTCTGAAACGGTGTATGAGGAAGCACTCTACCTCGATCCCGACACGGGTGAAACCTACCTCGAGAAGAGACCTAAGCTTCTCATCCCCGAGTTGAAGTTCAAGACCCTCGACTTGAAGGATGAAGAATCGCGTAGAAACTTCCTCTTCCAACTCAAGCGTGATGGCATCCCGATCTCCGACGAACTCCTCGTCGCTGGCCTCAACATTGACCTCAAGGATGAAGCCGATAAGGTTCACGCCGAGACAGTGGCTAAGGCGGTAAGCCAAAAGAACATCGAGAAGGAGATTCTAGAGAAATCTCAAGAGGAAGACCTCGGAATCACTGAGGAAGAAGCCGAAGAGATGACTCCCCCGGTCGGCCGACAGGCTTTAGAGTCGAATGCGCCTAGTACCACGCCTCCTGGTACGGACTCTAAGCCTGTCGGTGAAGTCTCAACCCGCCCGTCGGTTTCCAACGAGTTCTAAAAACCTCCTGGCACTCAACGGAAGTAGTGAGACGAGTTTCTCCTAGTAGCAAGAGAAAGGCTACTAGGAGAAACGTATATAGCAAAGGAGGAGGAGATGCGTCTAAAGTTCGCCGAGTTTGAAGGCGACTTTTACGAGATCCTTGACACAGCCGAAGGCGAGTTGCTCATCTCGGTCCCTGGCCTCAACCCCTTCTGGATTCCAGAGGAGGAGGTTGAGTCATTCGAGTTTAGTAAGTACTTCGACAACACGGATCCCTACGAAGAGCTTATTGAAGACCACCTCGACGCCGACTTGACCAAGACCGCTTCCTGGAAAGACATCCAGGACAAGGCGAAACGCTTGAGAAGAGAAGGCAAAGTAACCGTCATCACCTTCAGGGACTCGTACATTAAAGCCCAAGTCCAGGGTGACCACGACCTCTACAACGTCGAGGTAGTCAAGGACCCGATGACCGGCTCTAAGATCGAGTCTTGGAGTTGTACGTGTGGTTGGGGCGAGTGGGCTTTCAAGAGAGAACACACCTACATCGGTAGAATGTGCTCTCACGCCCTAGCCGTCTACTGGGAGATGGCTTCACTTGAATTCTACCAAGGATACGAGAAAAACACGATGAAAACCGCCGCATTAGACGATCCCGGCCGTGAAGCGGAGATCTCGGAGTCGCAAATCTGGGACGAACTCGACGCCTACATCCAGTCGACCGAGGACTACACGCTTGAGGATCTCTTGGAGGATGAAGACGATTCACTCAAGGTCCTCAAGATGTTCATTAGAGCCTACGGAGATCGGCTCCCCCACTACCTCCTCTCCCCGGTGAGACTCTACCGCGAACTCAAAGCCGTAGTCGACTACCAGAATAGCCTCCAACCGTCGACTCAAAAGACTTCGGGACGCTACTTCACTCCTATGGAGCAATTCGCTCTCGAGGAGGAGGAAGGTATGGCTAGACAACTCCCGAACCTCAACCTCTCCCGCATTTACGGCTAGGAGAAGCCATGAAGAAGAGTAGTATTCGCCAGGAATACGAGTACGTACCCGAAGAGGAGTTCAACTTTGAGCCTCAAGAAGGGTGCGTTTACGTCGTAGTGAAGGCGATTTCTGCGAGAATCAACCAAAACTACGATGCTTGGCCTTCCGAGGAACTCCGAGACAACTACGAGACCTTCATCGGAGACCCGGTTTTCGTCAACCACAAGAACGAAAACCCTGAGAGAACCCGTGGGATCGTCCTAGACGCCAAATACGTCGAGGACGAGGTCCTGGAAGACAAGTACATTCTCCTCCTCATCGAGGTGGATGGTGAAGCTTTCCCGAACCTAGCCCACGAAATCGTGACAGGTGGCATCGACTCCGTCTCGATGGGTGCCGACATCGAGTACTCTACGTGTTCGATTTGCGGAAACGAAGCGGTGACTCAAGAAGACCTCTGCGTACATGTGGAGAGATACAAAGGATGCTACCTCAAGGACGATGGCGAAGAGAAACTCGTCTACGAGATTTGCCACGGCGTAGAGTTCTTCGAGATTAGTTTCGTCTTCGACCCCGCCGACGAAACGGCACTCTTTGAGAAGGTCAAAGATGCGAGAACTTCCTCCCTCCCCAGCGAGTCTTTCGGGGTTGGGAGTGTTGAAGACCAGGAAGAACCCGTCCTCATCGCGGTTTCTCCGGTGCTGGAAGATGAAGAAGAAGAAAAACCCTTAACTCCTTCTTCTAAAGAGATGAACCACACACTCACTCCTAGAAAGGAATCAGTCAAAGTGGCTAGAAAGAAGAAGAGTCGCAAGTCCGCGATTCGTGCAAACCGTCGCCTCGCCAACGAGACTCCTCAGATGGAAGCCACTGAGGAGCTGGAGGACGAGGACGACGACGTGGAGGACGAAGAGGTAGAGGAGGCTATCCAGACCAAGGAGGCCGCCCTGCTCCCCGCCCACATCGAGGTCGAGCCCGCCGAGGGTTTTGAAGAGGTTGCTCACAGCGTCCTCGACAAGTACGCCCCCAACGGCGACCTTGCCATCTCCCCCGAGGGTGTCATCGAGTTCACGACGGACGATGCGATCGTGAACCTCCAGGACGTAGCGAACGAGCTGGCCGAGGCCGGCTTAACCGTTACTCTCTTCGATGTCACGGTTGAAGAGGGCGAGACGGTTAAGGTTGACGACTACGGCGTCGAGATCCCGAGCCCGAAGGAGGCTCGTCTCTCCGGTCGTGTTCGTATGGCTAAGGCTCGTCGCAAGGCCAACCTCCGCCGTCGTGCTTCGGAGGAGGACACCAACCTCCTGGACGATGAGCCGATCGAAGAGATCGACCCTGAGGTTGAGGAAGACATCGAGACGAACCCCGACACTCTCGATGAGACCTCCGAGGCGCTGGCCATGAAGACGGCTCGTCTTGAGGTCAAGGCCGGTATCCTCGCCTCCCAGGATGTCTTCAAGAGAGCCGCCAAGCTCGAGAAGATGCCTCTCCGTAAGACGGCCGCCATCCACGCCGCCGCCTTCCAGCTCTACCGCAAGCAGAAGAAGGCTCCTCAGGCCCGTTCCGCTGGTAGAGTGACCAACACGACTCCTCGCCGTGTTGCGGCCCGTGAGGTTCCCCGCCTGAACCCCACTCGCACCTCTTCCAAGCGTGGCGTTGACTCCGACGCCCTGATTCTTCTGTAAGGAGAAAGAATGTTCAAGGTTACTCTGGACAACGTAGACCTGAAGCGGACGATCCGTCCGGTCTACGCCGACACTCAGGCCACCCCGATGGCGACCTACCTGGACCCCAAGTGGGATCGTTCCGTCGACATCCTCCCCGGTATGGTCGTTACCCGTACCGCTGGTGACAACGTCACCCTCTTCGGTACCGGCACCACCGCCACGAAGCACGCTCCTCTCGGCCTCTCGGCCCTGTTCGTTGCTCCCAAGATGGGTGTTGACGAGGTTCGTTCTTCCGGCTCGAACCTGTTCGCCACCTGGGTTGGTGACAACCAGTCCGTTTTCGAGGTTCTCTCCCCGGCTTACGCCACGACCGGCGTCACCTGGAAGACCCCGGATGAGACCACTGGCCCTGTTGTTCTCCGCGTCACGCTTCCCGGCCACGCCGATGGCCCCGGCAAGCTGACCAACGAGGCAGCGACCGCCAACAAGGTTTCCGACAAGATCGCCGGCCGTCTCATTGAGGTAGCGGGCAACAAGATCATCGTCACCCTCGACCAGACCGCCGCCTGATAGGAGAAGAAGAATGACTAACTCCATGCAGCGTAAGGCTAAGGCTTCGGACGCTTACGTCCGCGAGATCCTGGCCGCCCAGCGCAAGCTTGGCTCCGACAAGCTGTCCACCGCCCAGAAGCGTGAGAGACTCGCTTCTATGAACCTGAACTCGAGCCTGGGTCGCCACAAGCTGGCACAGTCCATGATTGGCCCGATCCAGCTCAAGCTCCGTTACCAGGGTCTCCTGCGTAACGTCCTGGTTGAGGATGCCCTGACCCCGGGTGTCCCGATCGAGTACGACGTCATGGACGATCGTGGTCAGGCCTACATGCTTCACGGCAACGAGGGTGAAGTCAAGATCACCCCGTTCGAGGGTAAGCGCCTCCCCGTGACCCTCTTCCGCATCGCGGCCTTCCCGCAGATCAAGAAGGAAGACGTCTACTACCTGCGTACCAACGCGATGGAGTACGCTCAGGACGAGGCCAAGCAGGCCATCATGAAGCAGGAGGACTCCCGCCTCGTGACCCTGTTCGAGGCTTCGATGAAGTCCTACCTGGCGAAGAACCCTATGACCCAGACGGGTGAGGCCTTCGTCAACAACGTTACGTTCTCGGGCGATCACCTGACCCCGAACGTCTTCTATGACGCCGTAGCGAACATCGAAGGCAACGAGCTGGAAGCGAAGAGAATTCTCTTCTCGACCAAGCTCTACCGCGACCTGTACCGTTGGGACATCAACACCACGGGTTGGGCCTTCAAGGACAAGGTCGTCGCCGGCGAGAAGGTCCAGGAGTTCGGTGAATTCCAGATCGGCCGCTCGGTGATTATTCCTCCGAACACGGCCTACATGACCCCGGCTCCCGAGTTCCTGGGTGTCTTCCCGGTCATGTACTCGCTGGATGTGGAAGAAGACAACAACGCTCCTCGCTTCCACTACGGTTGGGTTATGGACGAGCTGGTTGGTATGGCCGTCCTCAACCCGCGTGGTCTGGTCAAGATTTCCAAGGCCTGATTCAACGTAAAGGATGGAGAAGGGAATCATCTCTTCTCCATCCTTTGCTATATGTCAAGAAGGAATAGGGATGGCAACCAAGAAGCTCAAGAAGGGGATCCTCTCTCCGGAGGATCTCCCCTACGTCGTCGATGAAGTTCTCTACGTTAGAAACAATCTAACTGCGAAACTCATCCACACTTCCCGTGACGAGGTCTCCCTCGAAGTAGGCCCGTGTCACTCGGATGAGAACACTCAAGTTCTCCCCATCGAGATCGCTAAGGCCCCCGGCTTCCAGAAACTTTGGCGTCGAGGGGATGTGACGGTTTCCTCCGACCCCAAATGGGCGTATGAAGTTGTGGATAAGGAAACGTATGTCCACCCTGGAGTCCTCTCTCCGGACGAGGTTCTAGAAGCGGCCCCCGGCTCGAACGACTTCACGATCAAGGAAACCCTTGGCGATGTAGGCATCGACTTTGAAATGGGTGAAGACAATGCCTAAGGCTAAGAAGGAAGAAGCCCTCGACCTCGAGACCCCTATCGAAGAGGTAGTCGAGACTCCCGCCGAAGAGACCAAGGAAGAGCCTAAGGCTAAGGTTGAGCCTAAGGTTGAAGAGGCCAAGGTCGAAGAGGTTAAAGCCGAGGAGCCTAAGGTAGCCGAGGTTAGACACGAGGTGGCTAAGCCGGTTCTCACCACCGAACTCTTCGCCGTACAACACACGAGAACCGATTACTAAGACCTTCGATAGGAGACTCGAATGGATGAAGAAGTAGTATCGTCTAATATCTTCCAAACCCAAAGCGTTATTAGGCGTCAAATCTCACGCTATCTCGAGTCTCCTATCGGTCTTCGCATCCTTGGACCCACCGGGGCGTTATGCGACCCCGATTCTACTCCCGTAGTCACCGTAGACTTCGAAGGCAACCTAGCCGACAAAACCAACTACGAAACCTCCCTCCCCTCTCCGGAGGTAGTCCGTGAAGAGGAAGGCGTCTACTCCTCCACCATCCCTCTTGAAGCGGTTCAAGAGATCGGACTCCTCCGAGTCACTTGGACCTACACCATCAAAGGACACCAGGTAAAGTTCAAGGAGTACTTCGAGATTCTCGAGTACATGCCTCTCTACCAGTCACTCACCGAAGGCGAAAAGAGCATCGTGGCTCGAGTAACCTACCTCTTTGGTGACCTCATGGACAACACGAGCGGAGGCGTCCCGTCCTTCTACGAGGAGTTTCAAACCCACTTCTCCTATGAGAGACTTGCCCAACTCCTGCAAATCTCAGTGGATAAGATCAACTCCACCCGCCAACCCGTAACCCACTACTCGGTTGCCGGTGGAACCCCTTTCCCTGAAGAGCACTACGGACTCCTCACTCAAGCACTCTACCTCGAGACTCTTAGACACTTCGTTAGAACCTACGTGGAGCAACCCCAAATCTCGGGTGGAGGCGTAACGTACGCCGACCGTCGAGACTACATGACGAGATGGCAAGGCGTTCTTAGAGACGAAGAGAAGTCTTACAATGATATGCTCGCCACCTTTAAGAAGAGTCTCATGAAACTCGGACGCGGAGCTCTCCTCGTATCGGGTGGTATTTACGGGAGTGGCTCTTCGTTTAGGTCGGGTGCTTATGTTGGAGCGGTTCGAGCGGGTAGATGGTACCCCGCTTCTCCTATGGCGTTAGTGAGGTAGAATGACTCTTGTTCGTCTCCCACGCTATCACAGTGTGTCTAAGCTTCAAAAGCAAGTCATCGACGCACTCAAAACCCAGGGTGAACCCGCCTTCGTCATTCATATGGGTCACTCGGCGGCTCAAGACTCGTTTGAGAACCGGTGTCCTTCGTGTTTTGACCCGGTCTACCTGCAGGCCTCCTACTCAACCGAGTGCCCTTATTGCTTTGGTACGGGGTTAGATCCTGCGGTTATTCAAGCGACTCTCACTTATGTGATCTTCTCTGACAACAACAACGACGAGAAGATCACGAAGCAAGGCGAGTTTCTCCCCGTCGAGTCCACAGTGGTCATGGATGGTCTCGTTGAGGTGACTCAAAACGACTTCATTCTTCGAGTCGACTCCTGGAGAGGTGACGTGCCTACTTCTCCGGTCGAGGCTTTCACGATTAGCCGAGTGTCTAAGACGACTCTTAGGGATGGAATGAGGAGAGGCGACTACTCCGTAGACATCATCCAGCAAAAGGGGTCGGTGAATCGCCTCACAAACACTCACCCGATCTACAAACTCCTCCTCGAACCCTGGGAGCAAAACAAAGAACCCTCCTTTAGGCCTTCGACTCCCGTTAGACTCACTGAGAAACTTACCACTACGCCTGTTTTTGAGGAGCATTCGTATGAGAGTCTTCAAGGTTTCTAAGGGACTCTCCCAAAAAATCGCCGATGAAGCGGCTTCAAGGGCTTGGGAAGCGACTTCTAGAAGAAAATGGACTACGGGACACAAGATTGTCCCGGTCGGAGAATTAGGAGCGGCGTCTCTACGAGTCCCAAGACACTACCTCTACCAGGAATACGGTACGAGACCCTTCGATATGACCTCTCTTGAAGGAAAAGTAGTGCCTCTACCCCAGGGTCCTAGGAGAGTCAAGGGTGTAGGTCAACCTGGATGGGTGACTTTGCCCGGTGGAGTGCGTGTTTTCCGGGAGAGAAAGTGGCATCACCCGGGAATCAAGCCTACCTATCTTCTTAGAAGTTCACTCAGGGACGCTATCCTGGAGTTTTGGCCTGAGATCCAGGGTGAAGCGGCCAAATTCTTACTCTCAAAAGACGGTGAGGTTGTGTAATGACGGTCAAAAACTATAGCACTTACAGCGTTTTGGAGGCCGTGAAGAGAGCCGGGGTCACCGCTCTCCGTAAGGGTCTAAACTCGAACTACTTGGGTCCTCAAGACGCCTTAGCGATGCTCAAAGACCAGATTAGCATGGAATACCCCGAGAGGGAGACGCAATACCCGGGAGTTTGGGTGAGGTTTTCGTTTTCGCAGTTGCAAAGACTCTCGCTTGACCCCACTTTCGTGGAGGAAGGCACTTCGAGAGAGTTCCAACTCGGGTCTTTTAAGGGGCGAATGTCCTTTTCAATCCTCGCCCTCTCCTCGAAAGACCGAGACCAAATCGCTGGAGCCCTAATCCACACTTTCCTCTTTGGTAGAGAATCCGAGACGGGTGGAGGGTTCCAATCCGAACTCTCGAACAACGACTACATCAACATCACACCCCAGGAAGCCCTTCTTACTCCTGGAGGCCAATCGGAGACTATTGGGACTCCCTGGGATCCGAACAAGATCGTATATGAGGACTCCTATTCTCTCAACATTCAAGGCGAGTTCGCTTCGAACATCAAGACCGGAGAACTTGTCCCGTTGAAGTCCGTCGAAGTCATTCCAGAAATCAAGGACCAGGCGTGGGTATAATTTCCCTCCTGGCAAACTACGAAAGAGTAGAAAGAAAGGAGAGGGTATGCCCGACTACACCGTACCCGGTATTCTAGTACAAGAGATTGAGGGGCCGATTATCGGAGCCCTCACGACTTCTTCGAGAACGATTGCTCTCCTCGGTGAGACCCAGGGAGGTGTTTCCGGAGTCGAAAGAGCTCGCGCTTCCGCAACTGTGACACTCTCTACGGCGAACATCGTCAAGGAGTCGATCAAGGTCTTCAAAGAGGCCACGGGTGAAGCCTACACTCTTACGACCGACTACGCGATCGAGCAGACCGGCAAAGAGACGAAGATTAAGCCGGTTGCCGCCAAGATTCCGAACGACACGGACTTGAAGGTGACCTTCCTCTCCGTTCCGGACAACTACTACGACGCCACTATCTTCACGGCGACCGAGGACCTGGCGGAGCGTTTCGGCCCTGCTTTCAAGGCTACCGGAGAAGTCAACTCCCCTCTTACCCTTGCTGGTCAACTCGCGTTCGTTAACGGAGCATCCTCCATCCTCGCGGTAGCCGTTAAGAAGACCGGCGCCGCTGTTAAGCCGTCCGACTTCGAGGAAGCACTCGCGAAGGTCTCTGGTGAGAGAGTCTCGATCATCGTACCGGTAACCGATGCCTCCTCCATTAAGGCTCAAGTCTCTGCCCACGTCACTCGAAACTCCGCCAATGGAGCGGAGAGACGAGCGATTCTCGGCCTGGATGGTACGGTCTCCTCGGTCACCTCCGAAACTCGCAAGACGGCGGCGGAGTCGATTCGAAACGCTAGAGTTCTTCTCGTCTCGCCTTCGGCTATCTCCCTCTACGTCTCTACGGCTAACAACACTGTCACGGTTGGCGGCCAATACGTTGCCGCGGCACTTGCCGGTTTGGCTTCGAGTCTTGGCCCGGCTATTCCTCTCACTCGCAAGTCGATTGTGGGGTTCCAGTCCATTCCTCGCCAGGAAGCACCCGCCGTTAGAGACCTCGAAACCCAATCCGGTGTCACGACTCTCGAGCAAGCGGCCAACGGGTCCATTAGAGTACGCCACGGTGTGACGACCGACCCTTCCTCGCTTACCACTCGTGAATGGTCTATCGTAGGCCAGAGAGACGCCATGGTCTCCGCCGTCCGTGACACTCTGGACAACGATGGCATCATTGGTTCGCTGATCGACTCCCTGACGCTTTCCAACGTCAAGGCTTCGGTTGACACCGCACTCCAGGGACTCGTCAACGCTGGTACGATTCTCTCGTACACCGACCTCAAGGTTCGCCAGTCCCCGTCGCAGCCCGACCACGTCGAAGTCCGCTTCGCCTGGAGAGCCTCCGTCCCGATGAACTACGTCGTAGTCCGTTACGCGCTCAACATCACTTCCGGATCCCTCGAGACCACCGAGAACTAAGGAGAATTAAATGGCTGATTCTAACGTACGTGTCGGCGGATCTGGATGGACCGCCTTTACCTGGAGAGGCCAGCGTCTTGCTTGGCTTCAGGTCATTTCGGACACCGCACCCCGCCCGGTTGCTACTCCGAAAGCTATCCAGCCCCTCGATGCCGAATACCCCGTCGAGATCCTCACTCCTAGAGCGATCGGCGCGGGTACTCTCCAGTTGACCAACTTCGAGCTCTGGAACGAGTCCGTTTGGCAGCAACTTCCTGGACTCGAGTCGGCTTCCGATATTCTCGACGTCTTCAAGACGCAGGTTGCTCTCGGAAACATCTCGTGCCAGAAGATCATCAAGAAGCCTGGCGGTGGACAGCGCATCAAGAACTACTATGGATGCACCATCACGGATATCCAGGACTCCGAGCAAATCCGAATCGACACGATGGAGCTCCCGAAGTCCATCACGGTCATGTACACTAGAGCGAAGTGGCTTAACTAACACTTCGACTTCATAATTTGCCCCTCCCCTTCCACCATCCCGAGGGGAGGGGTTCCTGTTAGGAGAAACTAATGACGGACGAACTCACTCCCGAAGAGGTAGAGAAGATCACTTTCACCGAAGGTGAGGAGTCTCTACTCAAAACCCATCTACTCAACGGCTCGAGAACGAAGGTGGTCGAAGTCTTAGGCCACTCCGTTCTTCTCCGCACTATCTCGGTTCGTGAGGAACTCGAAGTCATCTCGCTCATTAAGGAGTGGGAAGACACTCGAGGGTTCTCGAAGGCTTTCAAGACCGCGGTTCTCGCCGCATCCATCGTCACCATCGACGGTGAGCCTCTCTACACACCCTTCTCCACCGAGGAGAAAGCGACTCTCCCCAAGAAGTTCGAGAAGGTCGGGAAGTTCTACCCCCTCTTCGTCAACAAGATCTACGAAGGGTTCCGTGAACTCGAGGAAGACACCGACAAACTTCTCCAGAAACTCACCTCGGGAAAAGACTAGAGCCTAGACTTGAGTCTTTTCTTCGTCTAAGCAAGGAGTCTGGGAACCTTCAAGGCGACATAGACAAGATTCAGGTCTGGGCGCTCTCTTACCTTCTCCACATGGAGGACTACACCAACTACAAGCGAGAGTTGAACTCCTTGAAGTTCCAGGCGTACTTCCAGAATCCCGAACTTTTCTTCAAAGCCTTCCCCGAAGAAGGTAAAGAAACGGACCCGGAGGATGCCTCCCTGGAGATTACGAAAGACGAACTTCAAGGCTTAGACGAACTACTCTCGAGTTTCGGAGAAGTAGAACTTAGAGACCCGCAGTTAGAGGAGTGGACCTAGTGAGTATTTTTGAGAATGACGAAGTAAGCGTCTTAGCGCGTCTCGAGTTCGGAGCGGACGATTCGAAGGAGGAACTCCGCGTTATTCAAACCGAAGTCCAGGAGCTTTCGGACAAGTTTAGTATCCTCTCCCGCTACTCTAACGAGTGGAAAGATGTTCTAAACCCCATCTCAAACTTCTACGGTGAAGTTGCCCACAAACTCGAGAAGAGTCTCGACAACCAAAGGGACCTCGCTGAGTACCAGAAACTCCTCAACGAAGGAGTCGAGAAATACAACGAGCAACTTGAGAAGAGAAGGGACCTCGAGTACGAGATCATCAACCAGCGGGAGAGGGCTCTACCCGAGACTAGTACTTCTTCGATTGAGCCTCCTTCTAAGCCTCCTGTAACAACCGATACCCTCCCTACTCCTCCAGAAGAGCCTAGTAGACCTACACCCTCTCCTGAACCCGAGTCCGAATCCGGAGGCCTACTAGGAGGCCTAGAGTTCAGTGACTTAGGCAAACTCAAGAATGCTGGTCAAGCGGCTTTGAGGGGTAGAGGAGTAGACGGTTTAGCAAATGTTCTCTCAAAGTCGGGTGGCTTCCTCGGTGAACTCGGCTCAGGCCTTGCGGCCGCTGGCCCCTGGATCGCTGGAGCAACCGCCGTTATTGGTGGGGTCTATGAGGGTGTCAACACTTACGCCGACTACCAGAAGGAAGGCCAAAAGAGAGGTCTCTCGGGTACGGACGCGGCTCTCTTCAAAGTCCAGCAAGACGCCGAAATCAAGGCTTTGGCACTTGACCCCTGGATTAGCACCGAGCAGGCACGTCAACTCGTCATGGCTGGACTCAACACAGGTGCTAAGGGTGACAACTATGACAAGATCACCGACTTCTTGACTGAGAATCTCCGAGACATGAATGTTTCGGTTAGCAAGTCGATGCAACTCATGAAGGCCTCGGTCTCCGAGGGTTCGATGTCTATCGAGAACTTGAGCGCTACGATGAAGAACATTAGAGCGGATGTAGGAGAGAGGGAAGGCGACCAGGAGGCCGCGTTAACCCGTGCACAATCCGCCGCCGAAACCGCTGGTAAAGTGGGCTTGAACGCCGATGCTACTTCCGCTCTCATGGAGGCTTCGGGGAATATGCTGGGAGGAGCCGAGGTTTCGGAGGAGAAGAGAACGAAGTTCTCCAATGCTCTTCTCTCAATTGGTGGAGATGATCCCTATACTTCCATGATCTATAGCCAAATTGCGGCTCGTAGAGGCATCGACGTCTCGCAGGTCACTGAGCTTTCCTCCGAGGAGTTCGTCCCCGAGTACTTCACTGCGGTCGGCGAGTACCTCAAGTCTATGGAGGGGTCTAACCCGCATGAGACCTACGAGATCGCTAAGTCGGCGATTCCAGCGGTCAAAAACATGTCTTTCCAGGAGTTCCAGGACTTCTACAACACCTTCACCGACCCTGAGAAGACCAAGCAAGCGGTCGGCATGGATGAGATCACCTCGAGAAACAAGGCTCAAGCAGTAGACGCCAAAGACATGGATAAGAGTAAGTCGGGTGGAGCGATTGCCGGACAAGGCCTCAAGATCCACACCGACACCGATGCATGGTACAACATGTTCGGTACGGACAATGACGTGGTGACCAATTGGGGTATGGAGGGTGACGAGACCGGCGCCATCCTCGGAGCGGCATACGATTCCGGAAGCCTAAGCCAGGTCGTGTGGAAGGACTCTCAAGGCAACGAGCACACGCTTCAAGAGTACTACGATGCTTTGAAGGAAGAGCAAAGAATTGGGGCGTCAGGTACCGATGCCGCTCTCACGAAGGCACAAAACTACCACGAAGAACACGCCTGGATGGACGACCTCGATACAGCGGATGAAGCCAACAAGATGACTTGGGGCGTCAAGACCGCTACGGGTGAAGTCAACTACAACACTGGTCTGGGTCTTGCACAGATCGTGAACTCGGCTAAGAACGGTGTCTCTCCTCAGGACCTTGTTAGTGGAACTGCTGGGAAGGCCTCCGCCGAAATCACACTCTCTCCTGAAGCGAGACGCTGGTTCTCGATCAACGACCCCGAGGGTGGTACTCCGGACGAGAAGAGAACCCGAGAGGGTAACTCTCCCTCCAACGACCCGAAGTCGAAGAGAGGTGACTAATGACCACGACACTTTCGGCACCTGGAGGGCCAGGCGGGTTCACTTTCCCGTTTGACCCTGACTCTTTCACCTGGAGATATTCGCAGAAGACGACTTCGCAGGATACCCTGGGTGGAAGAGTAGTCCAACTCTTAGGCATCTCCATCACTGGTCTAACGCTTCAAACCCACTTGAGGTCCCGGGAGGAGTTTCACCGCTTCATCCGTTTCGTGAGAGACCTCATTGCCTGGCAAACCGATGATCTCGAAGAGAAGAGAACGGCGCGTCTTTTCTACTCGAAGAGAAATTGGAGTTTCTCAGTCTACGTCCAAAGCCTCAACATCTCCGATAGCCTCGAGAATGTGACTTTTCCCGTCTCTTTGACCTTCGCAGTCGCCGAAGACGAAGACCTCACTCCAGTTCTCAGCGAACTCAAAACCGAGGCGTTGACGAAGATCCAGGACGGAGTCGGGTATGTCGCCGAAAACTACTCGAGTCCCGAAACGGACTACAACAAGGAACACGCCGACGAAGCACTCCACTACGAATACGATGAGAGTGCCAACAACGGAGCGTCCGGAGGTTCGGCTACCGCAACAGGTTCGGCGGCAAGCATCATCGAGTTCGCAAGAAACGCTATCGGAACTCCGTATGTTTGGGGTGGTGAATCTTCGGCGGGTTACGATTGCTCCGGGCTCACTCAAGCGTCTTACCGCTCTCAAGGCAAAACTCTACCTCGAACGGCCGCCCAGCAATACCAGGCGACCACGTCGGCTAAGATCCCCTATAGCCAAGCTCAACCCGGTGACCTTCTCTTCTGGGGAGGCTCAGGTGGAGTCTACCACGTCGCAATCTACACGGGTAACGGACGAATGATCCACGCCCCCGTTCCCGGCGATGTGGTCAAAGAAGTGCCCGTCTATTTTTCGAACATGATGCCTTACGTAGGGAGAATGTAATGCTTATCCCAAGTTTCCCCGTCTCCGCACCTGTGAAACTCCCTGTGAAGGAGGACTACTCCGCAGGTGGATTCGCTTTCTCGGTCAAAGAAGGACTCTACCCTCTCCCCGATAGGGGTACGGAGGACCTCCAACTCCCCGACATTGTAGGCTTCAATGAGTAAGGCATACTTCTCCTGCGCAGGTCAATCGATCTCGGTGGTGGTCGTAGGGTACTCGACTTCTCTCGGGACCCAACTTCTCGGCTCGCAGTTGAGGGACTCGAGGCAAAACTACCCAGTTAGGGCTCGTCAAGGTTCACTCTCCCTCAAACTCCAGATGAGAGGCTATGAGGAGCAAGTCTCTTTGGCGGACTTCTTCCGGGGAAGTCATCTTCTCTCCGCGGCCCGAGTTGACCCTCTCGTGAGATTCACCTACCCGGAACTCGGGATGGATTACTTGGGCTACATCCCTGATATTCCTGCTGGATTGACGACTGGAAACTTCTTCCCAACCGTCACAGTCACTATGTCTCTCGCTTCCGACCTCCTCATGGGAAGAACCTACACGTCTTCTTGGGGTACTTCGTGGGATAAGGTCACTGGAGGCAAAGTCAACATCGACCGGTTGAGGCAAAAAGACGCTTCCAAGAAGTCGTCAAGCAAAGACAAAGCCCTAGAAAATAACCCGCCTGAGAAACCGCCGGCCTACTTGAAGGACTGGGAGTAATGTCCGAGAAAACACTAGTCTACGCACCTGAGGTGCAAGTCATTGTCCAGCCGAGACAACACCCTGGAGAAGAACTCGACATTTCGAGTGACGTCATCTCCGGCTCTGTATCGCGTTCTATAGACTCGGTTTCTCACGGGTCTATCGTACTCAACAACCGTAGGGGGCGCTACACCGGTGGAGGCTACCAGATCGAGAGAATGGACCGCATCACCGTCTCTCTCAAGAAGAATAGTTCGTGGTATCGCGTCCTCACCGGATACGTCACTAAAGTCCCGCTTGTCTCACTCTACCCGTCGACTTGTACGATCGACTTCCAGTGCTCTCTCAAGCGTCTTCTCAACACTTACTGGGATCCTGGCCTCCCGGCTTCACTCAACCTCCTCAAACCCGACAATGATGAAGTCGACAAGGGTGCGGCGGGTATCCTCCAGCGTCTTCTAGTGGACGTCGCGGGGTGGAGTCAACCCGAGATCCTCATCTCTGAGATTCCGGAGAGACTCACGAAGCTCGCCACCGAGTACGCCGAAGACTACTCCCAGGAAGAACTCATGGAGCAAGTCTTCAAACTTCTCGGAGTCAAGGGTAGTGTCGGGTCAGATCAAGGAACCGTGACTGGATCTTCGGCCGATGTTGACCTCTTCTTGAAGGGTCTCCGTGAGAGAGAATCGAACGGAAACTACACGATCAAGACCTCGATGGCTAACTCGGATGCCTCGGGTGCATACCAGTACATCACTACCACATGGAACAACTACAAAGGCTACTCGGAAGCCTACCTCGCTCCACCCACCGTCCAGGATGAGAGAGCTCGAGCCGATGCTCTAGCCGCTTTCGGCACGTACGGCGATTGGCAAAAGGTTGCGGCCCACCACATCTACCCTGCGTGGGCGGATGACAAGAACAAGTGGAACCAAAACGTCCCCAACAACCCTCTCACGATGTGGGACTACGTTAACGCCGTATGCAAGTACATGGCCTCCGGAGGCTCGTCTGGGGACAATAAGACCTCTACGACCTCCGGTGGAACCTCCTCCGAGACACTCATTTGGCCGTGTGAAGGAACCCCGACCATCGAAGTCAAGTTCGGCGCTGGTAAGACAGGTGTCGTCATCACTTCACCGAGCATGTCTTCGGACGGCGTCAAAGCGGCTTTGTCGGGTAAAGTGACCAACGTAACCGACAAGCAAGTCATCGTCCAATCCTACGATAGCAAGATGACCTATAGCGGACTCACGGAGGTCTCGGTCCAGAAAGACCAAATCGTCCCTCAAGGCACCATCTTAGGCAAAGCGGAGAGACTCACTTTCAAGATTTGGTGGAACGGGAAGTTCCTGGATCCTCAAGACCAGGTGGGTAAAGTATACGACGTTACTACAGGTGACCAAACATCCGGAGGAGGAACCACCTCCCAGGGTGCCTCTAAGAACCGAGTGAACGAACTCCTCTTCTCGCATCGTTTCGGAAACTTCCGTGCGGATGCACTCTCCTTGGCACTCAAGGGTGACAAAGCCATCGTCAATGACCAACCTCTCTTCAAGTCGATCAAGCAATTCACGGCCGCTTCCTTGAGGTCTTTCATGTCTGGACCCAACGGCGAGTTCGTAGCGTTCTTCCCAGACCCGTTTGGCCTCTACGGGACTAAAGCGAAACTCTACCTGGAAGACGTCGAGATTCTCGACTTTGGCATCGACGTTAGTGACGACCCAATCACCACACACGTCTTCACTTTCGGCTCTCGAACTGGAGACGGCTCGTCTATTAGCACTGGAGACCTTCTCGGTGGAAACACTATCTCACTCGAGAACGACTTCGTGAGGGAACTAGTCGTCAAGGGAAGTCCCCTCCCCGGTGTCTCGGACGAGGATTGGCCAAGCGTCTTCATGAAGCGTTTCGGCAAGCGCCCTCTTAGAAACGACGTACCGAACGTCAAGAGTGGACCCTTCGAGTGGTTTATCTCGCTTCAAACCTTCATGCAAAAGTGGTCGGAGCAATACAACACTCGAGTGAGATTCACCTTCATGCCGGAACTCTACCCGGGCATGAGAGTCTATGTGAAGTCATACGGAGTGCAAGTCTATGTCCAAGCGGTGACTCACACGTTTAGTTACGAGAGTGGATTCTCGACCTCAGCAACCATTAACTCGCCCTCCGTGGTTGGAGACACCTCCATCGACGGGTTGACTTCGGGGGCTGACTAAAGAACACACCCTCCTATGGTCCTTCTAAGTAAGAGGACCTAGTTCTCCTTGTAGACCTCGTTCTACAAAAGAAAAACTATCCCAGTCAAAGAACCTCTAAGAGTAAAGAAGGAGTGAGATGACCAGATCGCTGAGAATTACGGACGGAGACCTCACAGTGACTCCATCCGGAGTGAGTCTCGTGTCGAAAACCGAGAAACTAAGACAAGACCTCTCCCTCTGGCTCCGTGAAGTCTTCGGCATCGACCGGTTCCACCCCTACTACGGGTCGACTTTAGACTCGTACGTAGGCCAGGCAATGAGACCGCAGGAGATCGCCTTCCTGAAAAGCGAGGTAGTGAGAGTTCTTCAAAACTACCAGAAAGTCCAGCAACTCGGGATGAGAGAAAATCCCTCACTCTACTCTCCTGAAGAAGTGCTCGCCGAGGTCATTTCGGTGAACCCCCACTCGAACTATGACTCCCTCAAAGTCGACATTGTCTTCCGAAACGGAGCGGGTCAAATCAACACGGTGAAAGCAGGCGCGAAATGAGAACCCCAGAGCAAGTCTCTAAAGACATCCGAGACTACTTGAAGGTAACCGACCCCTCCATCTCCGCCGAGATTGGTACGCCTGAGCGTAAGATCATCGACGCGGTCTCCGAGGTGGTCTCGAACGCCTACCTCGACACAGCGGTTTCCACCACCTCCTGGGACATCGACGCCAAGACGGGTATTGAACTCGAGCAACTCGTCGGACTCTTCGGCTTCGGACGACTCCAGGGTAAGAGAGCCTCCGGAGTATGCACCTTCACACTTAAGACTCCGGCCACGAACACGGTAGTGATCCCGGCAGGAACCGTTGTCTTCGTACCTGAAACGGACACAGCGCCTCGAATCAACTACCAGGTCACCGTCCCGGCCTTCATCAACCGAAACGAAAGCACCACGGAACTCCACGTTGAATGCTCCGTGGTTGGCACGGTTGGCAACACTCCCGCCAAAACGGTCGTAGGCTACTCCACTTCCCTCGGTGTCGGCACCCTCGTCAACCCTAACTCGTTCACGGGTGGAGTAGATCCCGAAACCGATTCGGAGCTTAGAGCGCGTTTCCGCAACACTTTCCTCCGATCGCTTGTTGGAACGGAGGACTTCTACGAGGCTCTCATCGAGCAACTCCAAAAAGTGACGAAAGTCAAGGTCGTAGGCCCCATCTCACGTCGTGAAGTGCAACTCCAAATGCAAAACCAACGCGTTGAGGTACCTCGAATCGACACGAAGTACATTTGGCCTCTCGGAGACTACATCAAGACGGATGAGGGGCACCTCACTCGCGGAGTCCACTACAACCCCGAGTACAAAGTACCTCTTATCATCCATGCGATCAGCGAACAACTCTTCCCGACCGGCACGACCTTCTCCCTCTCCTACGAGTACGTCTCCACTAAGTCGCGTAACGATCCGGCCAAAAACGTCACGAACAAGGTGGACGTCTTCGTAGAAGGTCGCGATCCGGTTTCCGTACTCGACATCACTTCGGTCAACGAGACGTCGAAGTTCACGTCCGGCGAAAGTGACCTCCTCAACGTCAAGAACTTCGTGAGACTCGGCACTAACACGAATCCGAAGGTGGGCTCACTCTTCTCTAGACTAGGCCACGCCCCGATTCTCTCCCTCCCGTCGACGATTGAAGTGGCTTCTAAGGAATACAAGCTTGGAACCCACTTCTTCCCTGTGGTGTCTACGACGGTTGAGAGAGGCTCTTCGCTTGAAATCTGCGGAATTGAGTGGCTCAACCCGCCTCTCGCTGGAAGCATCTTCAACGTCGAGTACGTCTACGATAGAACCCCGGAGTTGGCCGGAGCGCTTCTAGACCAAAACAGGCAAATCACGACCGACGTCCTGGTCCACGCCGCCCAATACCGGAGTCTTAGAGCGAACGCTTTCATCATCTACGAGACTGGATACGATACGAGAACGGTCGATGCCTCCATCAAGAAGGCTTTGACGGATTGGGCGTCTAAGATCCAGTTCGGCGATTGGATCCAGTTATCCGACATCGAGCATTGTATTCACGGAGTAGTCGGGGTAGACGCCGTGAGAATCCCCCGTGCTTCGGATGGCGTACAAAACTACGGTGTCCAAAGCCTCTTCGGAGACAAGACGACAATCCAGACCTTCACTTTCGACTTCAAGCTTGAAGACGATGAGTTGCCTCGATTCGACGACTTCACCTTCACGCGTAAGTCTACGAACACGTTCGGAGAGCAGTGATGTCTAACACGCTTCCCTTACCCTACTTCCCTCCTAAGGGTACCCAAAAACTCATGGATCACTTCGATGAGAATGTGTACTCTAGAAGTGAGAGGAGTCACCTCTACCGTTTCCTGGAGGCACTCTCGGGAAGTGCCGGGGCCGGAGACTTAAATCGCCAAAGCCTTCTCATGAGGCTTCAAGCTTCGGTTGAGAGTTTGCAGTTTCGTGACATCGACGGACTCTTCTCCAACCTCTTTCGACTCAATCGTCTCCCGGAGGAGTCGTATAGCTTCAACCCCACCACCGATAGCTTGACGTCCGACCAGTGGGATGAAGTCAAGGTCAAGGATGAGAAGTACAAGAACCGCTCCGTGAAGTTCCTGGAGGCATGCACTGTAGCGAGTACGGTTGAGGGTTTTCGACTCGTATGCGAAGCAATCCTAGGTGTCTCAGCCGACATTTTTGAGGTGTGGAAGTATGCAAAAAACCCCACAATTTCGGGAGATTTAGGTAGGGCAGCGACTCTAAACGGAACGGGACGCTTCATCAACGAGGTCGTCGTCACGCCTCACAAAGTCAACTTGAGTAGTGAAGAGACCGCGAAACTCCTACGCTTCCTCGACCTCGTGAAGCCTCAGGATAGCATCGTCACGGTAGACCCTCGAGGTCTCTCGGTGCACAAAGAAATCACTCCTGGTGGAGTAGGGGCAACCGACTCGTACTTCGAAGTGCAAAGATTCGTCACAGGCATCCCCGACCTGGCCGCCATCCCGGAACCCGAGTACTTAGCGGAAGAGGTTTGGGACCAGCGAAATTGGCTCTCGGCGGAGAAGAAGAAAGAGTCCCCGACCACTGCACTCAACTCGACTCAAGAGTTCTCACTCGTCTATAGGCAAGTGAAAGTCCAGGGACGACTCGGAGGCACTGGCATTACGCGTATTTCATACCAGAGCCAAAAAACTCCGACGTCGGAGAGGGTCAAGGAGTCTAGTTACCAGATCGAGGCTCCGGTCCAGAAATGGACGGAGTGGCTTCCGGTTCCTAAAGCCGACTCGCCTGACAACTATCCCGGTGGCAAGTTCGGTGTGACTCCTTTTGCTCCACCCGCCAAAAACCAGAACGGCGAAGCCTACTCGTTCAAGTACTCTTCGCAAGCCGAATTCTTCGAAGACTTCAAGACTCAGGTCGAGGAGCAAAACGGCGAGTTCCTCGGAGAAACGGCTTACCGACTCCCGATCTCGAATGAGGTTGCACAGAAAGAGTACTCGCCTGGCGACTCTCTGGCCACCGAAGAACTACTAAGCTCTAGAACAACCACCCCGTGGTTTAGAGGAGGAGAAGAGTAATGTCCGGACTCCGCGTAGATGGTCTCCCGTATTGGCTCGTTGAGAGGCAAAAAAGCGAGAGTACGAACGACGAGAAACCGAAAACCGAAGGTTGGCTCTCGCATCCCCGCAAGAGGAGTGACGAAACCGCCGAGATTCTCCAATACGACTTCAACACCCCGTCCTCCATCGGAGTGATTTCGTTTGAGGTGAAGCTAGTCTCCTCCACTCTCACTTTCTTCTACACTAATAGAAAAGGAGAGAGACTCCCCGTCCTGGACAAGAACGGTGTAGTCCTCCAAATGGAGGTGGGCGAGGGTGAGGGTTTCATCCAAGTCTCGAAAGAAGTCTACCCGATAGTAGCCAACTCCTTCGAGATTCACGCGGTGAGGCGCATTGAGGACGGGGTGAAGCCTGATGAACTCGTCCAACTAGGCCTCAAAAACATCGAAATTAAGCGTAGAGTCTACACGAGAAGAGATGCTTCGGGAGGTATCCCTGATACGAAGGATTCGCTCGGCAACTTCGTCACTCATGTGGTCAAGGACTGGGACGCAAGCAGGGCTATAGACAAGAACGAGACGACTTTCTGGAAGTCGGCTCCCCAACCCTCCCCTGAAGCGGTGACAGGCCTCTACGTTGATTGCCGCGATAAAGAGGGTAGAAGCCAGGTAATCGACCGTCTCTGGATTGACCCGGTCTACTCCGGACAGCAACTCAACCTCTACTACTCGACCTACCAACCCACTGGGTCTTTTAGACTAGACGAAACGGCTTTCCCGCCTAAAACCATGACAGGTACACGAGTAAAGGAAGGTCTCTATAACGCCAATGTCGTCCTCGATACTCGCAAACTCGGAGTCACCCGCAAGGATAAACTATTCTGGGTCGCTGGTTCTTTCGTAAAGGACGGCGGCTCGTTTAGTAGCGATATACTCTTCTCTATCTCCGGCTTCTCGCTCATCGCAACCCCGGACGGGGGGCTTAGACTCACTCACAACGGTACCCCGTTTGATGTAAAATCGCCCGACCTCAAGACTTACAAGACTGTTTTCTGGAGTATCTCTAGAAACACGGACGGACTTGTTACGATTCGTGCTCGAAACGTAGGTGGGCCGACTATTCAAAGAACTACTCAAACCTACGGAGGGGCTTTATGGGAAGACATTACGCTTAACGCCTCCAGATCGACTCTCCGACACCTCATCATCAAGCTCAAAGAAGAACTAAGCGACTCTACTTGGGAGTCACTCTCCACAGACCCCGAGTCGTATTGGTTCCCGACACCCGTCATTGAATCGAAGGACGGTGAAGTA